>Ga0155000_105_pt1 | contig 184265 bp, 152 predicted proteins | sample RifCSPhighO2_01_FD_105968 | JGI IMG/M metagenome (GOLD analysis project Ga0155000, IMG submission 105968) | Burkholderiales bacterium RIFCSPHIGHO2_01_FULL_64_960 | reverse complement strand
CGTCATCGCGCAGGTGCGGCACGGCCTGCAACACGGCATGGCCCGTGCCCAGCTGGGGTTCCTGGCGCACGAATTTGAGGTCAAAAGAGGCGCTAGCGCCTGCTGCACCTGCGGTAGCTGCTTCTACTTCTGTAGCACCGTGGCCGGTGATGACGATGGCGCTGCGCGCCTGCAGGTGCGCGGCCTGGTCCAGCACATGGTGCAGCAGGGGGCGGCCGGCCAGGCGCTGCAGGACCTTGGGCAGGCGGCTTTTCATGCGCGTGCCCTTGCCGGCCGCCAGGATGAGGATGTCGAGTGGGGTCATGGGGTGTGGGTGTTCTGGGCGCGGCCGGACGCCCCCTGCAATGCCAAGGGGCTGCCGGCACGTCGGCCTGGAGTGCGTGGCCGCAGTTTCAGGCCGTGGCGGTCTGCGGGGCCACAGGCAGGGCCAACAGCTGGCAGACTTCCTGCGCAAATCGGCTGGCCATTTGCTGTGCCCGCAACGCGGTGCGGCACTCGACCAGCACCCTGACGACAGGCTCAGTGCCCGAGGCGCGCAGCAGCATCCGCCCATCGTCGCCCAGCGCCTGTTCTGCGCGCAGCTGGAAATGCGGTATCCACGCTCCATCGCCCATCCCGGCGCCCGGGGTGACAGGCACATTGACCAGGCACTGGGCGTTCATGCGCAGGTCGCCACACAGCTGGGCCAGGCTGCGTTGCGAGCGCTGCATCGCGGCCACAACGCGCAGGGCGGACATCACGCCGTCCCCTGTGCTGTGCCAGTCCAGCCCAATCAGGTGCCCGGAGCCCTCGCCCCCCAGGCGCCAGCCGCGCTGCTTGAGCAGCTCCAGCACATGGCGGTCACCCACTGCAGAGCGTGCAAAACCGATCCCACGGCGCTGCAGCGCCAGCTCCAGCCCCTGGTTGCTCATCACCGTGCCCACCACGCCACCCTGCAGACCATCGTTGGTCTGGGCATCGACGGCCAGCACGTACAGCAACTCGTCGCCCGCGAAGATGCGGCCGTCGCTGTCCACCATCACCAGCCGGTCTCCATCACCATCCAGCGCCACCCCGACGTCCGCCTGGTGGGCCAGCACGGCTGCGCTCAGGTGCTGCGGCGACGTGGCGCCGACCTTGTCGTTGATGTTCTGCCCATCGGGCGAGGCGCCCACCGCAATAACCTCTGCGCCCAGCTGCCGGAACACTTCCGGCGCGATGCGGTGGCAGGCCCCATGGGCGGCGTCAACCACGATCTTCATGCCCCGCAGGTGCACGCCCGCAGGTACGGCCTTGCGGCAAAACTCGATGTACAGGCTGGACGCCTCTGGCAGCTGCGATACGCGCCCCAACTGGGAGGAGGGCAGGCACACCATGGGCTGGTCCATGGTGCGTTCAATGTCGGCTTCCATGCCGTCGGGCAGCTTGTCGCCCGTGGCCGAGAAGAACTTCACCCCGTTGTCTTCACAAGGGTTGTGCGATGCACTCACCACCACCCCGGCCTGGTAGCCGCGCAGGCGCGTCAGGTAGGCCACGCCCGGGGTGGGCAGCTCGCCGCACATCACGGTGTCCACGCCCGCCGCCGAGAAACCCGCCTGTAGCGCCGCCTCGAACATCGGCGCCGACCCCCGCGTATCGGTGCCCACGGCGACCACGGGCCGGGGATTGGGGCCGGTGTGCGTGCGGTGCAGCAGCTGGCCGCAGGCATGCGCCAAGCGCATGATGGTCTGGGGCGTCATGGGCTCCATGCCGACCGGGGCGCGCACCCCGTCGGTTCCAAACATCTTTTGCGTTTTCATGGGGGGTTCCTTGGTATGCAAGATTCGCCATCTCCATCTGTTTCGCCGGAGACCAGGGCGAGGGCGAAACATAATTTCTGGCGGCAGGGGTAGTCTGTGCGCTGGCGAACACCTTCCGCATGTGTTCGCCAGCGCACAGACCGTGTGGTGCGATGGCGCTGAACATGTCAGCCCATGCCACGGATCTCCCATTGAACCCACACTCCCCACCGCGATCGCGACGCAGCCTGTGGCGCCCCCGGCAATGCCTGCAACGGCTTGTCCGCAGCGCCATCACCTGGGCTGCGATTGGGGCATCGTTCGGCGCCCCTGCCGCAACGCTCGATCTGGCAGGGTATTCCGATGCCTCGGGCGCGATCACGGTGCAGCACGGCGGGGATACGGTGGACCCGTACTTCGCGCTGCAGGCCCTGCTGCTGGCGCACAGCCACGGGCTGGATATTTCTGTACCTGCCAAAGCGTGGGGTGCATGGCTGTTGCCACGGCAAAAGCCCGACGCCACGTTCGACCGCTTTTGCCGCAACGGCCCGGTGTGGGCCGCCTGCAAGACGGCCGACGCCGACGATTCCCAGCTCGGCCTGTGGCTGGCTTTCATGGACACCCTGCCCGCCGCGCAGCGCAGCCAGGCCGCATGGGTGCGCAGCCGCACGGCCACCAGCGCAGCGCTGGCCAAGTTGGTCGATCCGGGCAAGGGCATCTACCTGGTCTCCCCGGTGTACCAGCATGGCCTGTTGATGGACAACCTGGAGCTGTGGGAATATGCCTTTACCCACAGGGCTGCAGAAAGCGCTCGCCATCCCAGCTTCACCAAAACACTGGCGTCCGTGTTCTGGGACGGGCAGCGCAAGCGCTTTCTGGTCTCAACCCAGCCAGGCCAGCGTGACACCACCCATGCCTTCTACCCCGATGCGGTGGCGCAGATCTTTCCCTTGCTGGTGCGCTTTCCGCTCATTCCGGGGGGGGCGCGTGCCCATTACCGCCGCTGGATGGAGGAGCACCGCACCGAGTGGCTCGCCCAGGTGAAGGGCGACTTTGCGTGGGGCCTAGTCGCCATCGTGGCGCTGCAGCAAAACGATATTCCCTCCGCGCGGTGCTGGCTGCAGACCGCGCTGCCGCACCGGCACAGCGCCCATTGGACGGTGACGGACGAAGTCGCTGCACAAATCTTGCAAGCGCGCGCCATCACACCGGCCCCGGAGACCACCGCCTGCACCGTTCCCAGCAACTCCTCCCACCCCGCATCATGAACGCTCTTCCATCCCGCGCTTCCACCGGCGCCCGAGCCCTTGTTTTGGCCCTCGGGTGCATGGCGGCCTGCCTGCCAGTGGCCCACGCGCAAGGCACCGCTGCGGCGGACCTTCCCGCGCCCGTTCGGGGTCTTGAGGCCTATGCCAGCCGCCACCACCTCAGCAACGGTTATGGCAACTGGCATGAGACCGGCGTGCGCGGCCAGTACGGGATGGGCAGCCATCTCTGGGCCGCAGAAGTCGCCACCATGCGGCGTTTTGGCGAGTCTGGCCGGTTCATCGGGTTGTCCGACACCTGGACCCTGAACGAAGACTGGTTCACTGCGGTGTCTGTAGGCGCAGGCGACGGGGCCGCTTACCTGCCGCGCTACCGGGTGGACGGCTTCGTCAACCGCAAATTGCTGGCGTCTCGCCAATGGGTTGCCACGCTGGGCGCAGGCTACTACCGTGCGCCCGATGGCCACATCGACCGCAACATCAGCCTGGGCTCCACCTACTACTTCGAGTCGCCCTGGGTGGTGCAGGCAGAGGTGCGCTTCAACAACAGCTCCCCCGGGCAGGTACGTACGCACCAGCAGTTTGTGGCCGCGACCTGGGGCCGCGCAAAACAGACCCAGGTGATCGCGCGCCATGGCTGGGGCGCCGAGGGCTACCAAGCCATTGGGGGCGGTGCGTCCCTGGTCAACTTTGACAGTCGGCAAACGCAGCTCACACTGCGCCAGTGGGTGGGCCCTCAATGGGGGTTTACGGCGGGCGTGGAGCGCTACAGCAATCCTTTCTATGACCGCAACGGCGCCAGGCTGTCGCTGTTTTGGGAACTGCCCTAGCGTTGTGCTCGCGCGGCGCTTTGACAGCCCAGCGTGCGGGGCTTCAAGTGTGTGGGTGCCGACGCTGTAGCGAGCCCGACATCACCTGTTCATAGATTCGCTTGTCCTGGAGAAAACAGCCGCAGCTTTGTGCCAGCAACGCCGGGCTGTCCAGCACCAGGATGTGCCCGCGCGCGTACTGGATCACACCACGCTCTTGCAGCTGGCCCGCTGCAACGGTCACGCCCGCACGGCGAACGCCCAGAAGCTTGGCCAACCCGGCATGTGTCATTTCGATATCCGGGCTGCGCAACTGGGTGGTGCTTGCCAGCAGCAACCGGGCCAGTCGCTGAGCGAGCGAGTGACAGTGCACACAAGCCACCATGGTTCCCATCTGCGACAGCTGGACATATTGGTAGCGGGCGGCGATCACCCGCAGCGACCGGCTGGCAAGGCACTGGCCGCGCCAGATATTCAGTCGGATCCGCCAGGCCTGGCCTGCCCCCGACACCACGGCGTCGAAGGCGGACGCCGACACTCCTGACCCTGTACCGGCGCCCAGCATCCCCTCAAATCCGAGCTGGCTGGCCCCGCAATTGCGCGCGCCATTCAGGTTCGACAGGAGCGAGACCATGCTGTTCGTCGGGAAGTACACATGGCTGAGCCGCTCGCCAGCCCGCCCTAGCATTTGCTGGCGGTCCAGTTCGACCCACTCGGCTCGCGACAGAAGGCGTGACCGCTCTGCGGGCCGTAGCAGGGCCAGCAGGCGGTTGGCGAGGGATTGGTCGATATGCGGCTTTTTTGGAAGTCCGGGATGGACTGCAGTCCATTCTGGTGGCTCCCTCCCTCCCTATCTGTCTGTTAGCGTACTGGGGGCGCGTGGGCCTTCAGGCCGACAGGTTGCCAGCCAGCACGGACTTTGTGCGCTGGTAGAAGCCCAGTTCATTGATCGTCACCAGTCTGCGGTTGGCTGCAAACAGCTTGTCGATCGTCGCCAGTTGCGCGCTGGCCAGCCCAGTTTGCCCGCGCAGGGCAGCGACGTAACCCAGAATGGCCCAGGGAAACGGGTCGTGGCTTCCCGTTTCCCAACCGGGCGTGTGTGTGTTGAAGTAGTTCCAACCGGCCGTGAATTGCCCAGCCAGTTCTCTCAGCCCAAAGGCCTGCGGGTAGACCTGGCAAGTGGTCCCGGGGTAGAAGTCTGCGGTCAGTGCGGGCGCTGCGTCACTCGACAAGAATGCTTGCGCGGGTGCCTTGAAGAGAAAGCGCGATACGCCCTCTGCAGTGTTGGACGCCAGCAAGTCGTAGTAGTTGGCTTCGTGCAGCTCGCTGCGCGACCGCAACAAGGCCGCGAAATCGCGCAGACCCCGATAGCCCTCGCAGTTGTCCATGAGGTATCCGCTGGAATTGCTCTGGCTGCGCGGCGACTGAAAGACCGATGTCAAGCCCGAAGGCTTGGCGGTCAGCGCCAGATTGCGATAGGCCATGTTTTTCAGGGCAGCCTTGTTCGATTCCCACCAGGCCCAGTTGCCGCTGGCCACCACATAGCGTGTGGCCAGCGATAAAAACGTGGCGGCATAGGAATCGTCCGAATCGGATGCCACTTTTTTGAACACGGAGGGGTTGGCACGCCCATACGGCAATTCAATGTCTGCAATGGTGCTGGTGGCGGCGTTGACATTCGCCAGGTACAGGTTGAGATAAGGCAGCACGTGGGACTGCAGATCGGCAGCGCCCAGCAAGGGGACGATGGCAACCAGTCCCAGGTTGGCAAAGTACCAGTTGAGGCCCCCATTGGGTGCCAGCTCATAGCCACCGGCATAGGGCCCTGATGGAATGCGCAGCGCCTTGATCTCGGCCACTGCGTCGATGGGGGGTGAATCGATTGCTGCCCGGGCCGGGGTGCCCAGGAGCCAACCTGCGGCCAGTGCCGCTGGCACCTTGGTGATAAATGAACGACGCTGCATGTGCCCAATCTCCGAATGAAGACCCGAACACCGCTTTCGTCATCTGGAGAGCAACAGCGCAGAAAAAATGGCGCACTGCCAGGAAGGCCGCCGCCCCCGGGGAAAAGGACAGCGACCTGATTTTGCGAAGATTGCCCGCATTTATTCGGCGCCGTACGCAGGCGTACCGATCCGCTCACACGGCGATTTTTGGCGTATGGAAGGCGTCGAGCTTGCAGGGCGCCCGGCTGCCTCTCAATGGGTGGCGGACAGGGGGGCCGTGCTTGCAGCCCACGCGTAAAGGGCCACAAAAACCATCATGTCGAACAGGGCTCCAAAGCACAGGTACAAAACCGGCATGAAGACCACCGACAGGTGCTGCAGGATCAGCAGGTGCACCAGCGCCTGCTGCGGCACCATGATCCCAAAAAACATGAGGATGAGCAGCGTGTGCACGACCTTGGCCTGCCAGCTGATCTGTAGCGGGTAGTAGCCCAGCGCCATCAGCACCGGTATCGACAACATCAGCAGATAGCCTGCATCCAGCAGGTCCACCGCATGGCTTAGCAACTGGTGGGGGAATGGCATGGGCGCGAACCAGAAATACAGCAGGGCCAGCGCTTGCACCACGCACAGCACGCGCACCAGGTACTGTGCGGGCAACCAGCGCCCCCGCAGGCGCAGCGACAGACCCCAGGCCACCACGACCACCACCGCAGCGAGCGCCGCGCCGGTGGTGGTGGACAAACCCAGGTCGCTGGCGCCGGGCGACCAGCTCAAGCCCAGCAGATCCTGGCGTGAAGCGATGTCGGCAGGCACGAGGGGCAACTGCAGCCATTGCGCCCAGGTCAGCAGATAGCTGCGCCAGAAGCCGTACAAGGGCTCCCGCAAGCCGTAGAGGAGCGCCAGCCACGCCAGGGGCAACCCCACCATCTGCAGCACAAGCCACGGGCTCATGCGAACGTGGCCCAAAGCCCGGTGGGTCAATTGGTGTGTGTGCGCCTTCTGAGCCCGCGCCAGAAGGCCGCGTGCGGCGGCAAAGGCAGTCTCACGGTCTTGGCGGCTGTGGGCGATGGGGGATGGATGTGGCACAGAGAGCCCTCGGGTTCCGGATCAATGAAAAGACGCCGTGGGGGCAACGGCTCCGGCTGTCCACACAATCCCCAGGCGGCGTGCCCAGACGGTCCCATGAGCGCGGGCCCCGGCTTCGGCCATGATGGTCTCGGCGCTGACCGTGGTGAGCGCCTGCGGCGTACCCACCTGAACGCCCGCTCCCAGCAAGATGCCTGACTCCGAGACCAGCGGCCCCGTGACATGGGCGTGGTCCAGAATCTGAATCTGTTTTTCACTGCACAGCGCCCCCTGAACCCGGGCCCCGGCCCCCATGACAATGCCGTCCCGCGCTTTGACATCGCCCAGGATTTCCGTGCCCGCACCAATCAGCAAGCGGCCGGTGACCACCAGCGATCCGTGGTAGCGGTGCATGCGCGGCAGCTTGCAGTTGCCCCGGATCAGCGTGACATGGTCGCTTTGTCGCACCGCGCCTTCCAGCCGCTCAAAACTTGCATCGACCAGTGCGTGAGACTCGCGTTCCGGCTCCACGGTGGCATCGCCGCCGAAGGAAATACTGGGCGCCTGAATTCGTTCAAAACAGCAGTCCGCCTCCAGCTCCACGCAGGTGGCAGACGACAGGCGTCGCAGCCCGGAGCAACCCCGCTGCAGATGTAGCGATGCATCTGCGTGCGCCCATTGCCCCACCTCGCACCCCGTGCCCAGCCAGATGCGCCCTTGGGCCAGCAGCCCCACAAAACGGCTGTTGGGCTGGGCTTCAAAGTCGCCATGAATGAAGACGGGGGCCGAGCACACGATGGCGTCCTGGTGCTTGATCGACCCCAGGCACACCAGCGGGCGGCGCATGGCGGCCCAGTTCATGCTCTCCAGCGCAACGGGTGCGAAATCAAAATCAGTGGTGGGCGGGCTGGGCAACGGACTGGGCAACTGCGTCTGGTGCGCCTGCACCAGCGCCCGGAACCGGTCGGAAAAATGTTCGATGTCGGTTGTGTATTGCGGCAACACCTGCAACGCTGCGGTATCTGTGGGGTGCCTCCACTCCCGCCAGGTGGGGCCAAAGGCAATCACTGCCAAGGCCACGCTAAGCAAAAGGAAAGCCAGGTAGAACAAGGTGGTGTTCATTGTTCGACGCTCGGCTGGCGGTAGCGCACCGTCTTGTCCCACACCATGTCGCGGCGCAAGAGCTTGTCCATCAACTGCCCCCACACGGAGGACGAAATGGCGAACAGGCTGATGATGAAACCCAGCAGGCTCAACGGCAGCAAGCGCAGACGCCGGCGTTTGCCGTCGAGCAGCACCGCCACCGCGATCTCGAAGAACGCCGCAAAATTGCCCAGCGTGCCGTAGGCCATCAGTGCGAACACCGAAATCAAACCGGTCAGCATGTCGCCAGCGTTGAAGAAATACAAGCCGATGGCCAGCAGCCAGCCCACCAGCAGCAGCGGCGGCAACGCAAAGACGAACAGCAGCAACAAGCCATCCAGCCGCTCGGGCCAGCTCAGATACGGGCTGAACGCAAACCGCAGGCCGTAGCGCACCATCACCTGGTTGTGCCCCTTGGCCCAGCGCTTGATTTGCTTGATGCGAACCGGCCAGTCCTGCGGCACCTCTTCATAACACTCGGAGCGGTTGGTGTAGACGGTTTTCCACCCGTTCAGCAGAAGGCGGTAGGTGATGTCCGTGTCTTCGGCCAGCGTGTCGTCATGCCATCCGCCGACGGCCGCCACGGCAGAGCAGCGCACCCCGCCCACGGTGCCGCCGTACTGGGGTACCAGGCGCAGGTTCATGCGGGCCTGCTGGTCTACCTGGTAGCCGCCGCTGCGCTCCAGATCGAGCATGCGTGTGAGCAGATTCACCCCGGTGTTGACCGGCACCACGCGCCCCATCACCGCGCCCACCTCGGGGTCAAAAAACGGTGCCACCAGCTGCTTGAGCAAGCCTCGGCCCGGCACGTAGTCGGCGTCAAAGATGATCACGATGTCGCCCTGCGCATGTTGCAGGGCATCCTTGAGCGCTGCGGCCTTGCCGGGCTTGCCCTTGGTGCGGTGAAACGGCACGATGCGCCCCGGAAAGCGGCTTACCCAGTCGTCGATGATCTCGCGGGTGCTGTCGGTAGAGCGGTCATTGACCGGCACCACCTTGAGCCTTTCCAGCGGATAGTTGGTGTTGAGCAGGGCCTGCAGGCATCCGGCAATCACCTTTTCCTCGTTGTGGGCGGCGATGAAGACCGTGACCAGCGGCCAGTCTGCCTGGTCAATGTCGAGGTAGGGATGGCGCTGGTGCCCAAGCAGGCGGTTGAGCGTGAGCAAGCCATGGCGTGCCGCATAGACCATCATGACGACGATGATCAGGGCCAGCACCACGGCCATTGCCGACAGGATGGTGTGCGCCACAGGCCCTGGCACCCAGGATTGCGCCAGCGGGTCTGTCGAGCGTGCAGGCAGCGGCAGCAAGGCCGCCCACGCAGCCGCACTGCCGCCCATGGCGGCTGCCGCCGCTACGCAGGTCCGCCACGGCAAGCCCCGGGCGGCGGTGAGCTGCGCAGCCACACGGTGCCTCATGCCCCTCCGATTCGAATCCATGGTTCGCCCTTTTGCTTCAACGGTTGCAGGCCCTGTATGAGGCATGCCGTAAGGGGTCCGAAGGACGCTGTACGCCAATCCACAAGGGGTGTGCGTGGAATGTAAGTAACGTGTCCAAACGGGTCTGTTCGTTGCCGCACAGAGGTTCGGTGGGTTGGTGCGGGACGCGGCGGGTCGATGGAGTCGCCCCTGCTTGCGGGGGCGTGCATCCCTCAATCAGCCGCGCAAAGCCGGTCGGCAATGTGGCGTGCCGCGTTGCCATCGCCAAAGGGGCTCAGCTCCAGCTGCATGGCGCAGTAAACCGCACCATCGCGCAGCAGCTCGGAAGCTGCGGTGACCATGCGCGTGATGTCGGTGCCCACCAGCACGGCACCGCCGGCCTCAACAAGCTCCTGGCGCTCGGTACTGTCGCGTGCAATGAGCACCGGCCGCGCCAGTGCGGAGGCTTCTTCCTGGATGCCGCCCGAATCCGTCAGCGTGAAATAGCAGCGCTCCAGCAGCGTGATCAAGGCCGGGTAGTCCACGGGTGCCGTCAGGCAGACGCGCGCGCGCATGGCATCGGGCAGTGCTGCAATCACAGGCTCCACCGCCTCGCTGACCGCCGGGTTGGGGTGCAGCGGCCAGACCACGACCAGGTCGGGATGGGCGGCCAGAAGCTGCCCGATGGCCATTGCGATGTTGCGGATGGGCTCGCCCCAGTTCTCGCGCCGGTGTGCCGTCACCAGCAGCAGCCGCTGGCTGGCATGCTCGCCCAGGAAGGCCTCAACACCTGCGGGCAGGGCTGACGGTACTGACGTTGTGGAAGGCTCGAGCTGTTGCTGCGTCCAGCGTGCTGCATCGATGACCGTGTTGCCCACCACCGAGATGCGCGCGTCTGCAATACCCTCGCGCAGCAGGTTGTCCCGTGTCCTTGCGGTGGGCGCGAAATGCCAATGGGCCAGCCGGGCAATCAGCTCGCGGTTCTTTTCTTCAGGGAACGGCTCGCGTGTTCCGGTCCGCAGGCCCGCTTCGATGTGCGCGACCGGTTTGTCGTTGTAGTAGCCGCTCAATGCTCCCACCAGTGCTGACGTGGTGTCACCCTGCACCAGGACCACGTCCGGCTGGGATTCGGAGACCGCGCGATCCACCCCTTCGAGCAGCAGCGCCGTGAGGTCACCCAGCCGATTGCTGCGCCGTTCGGGGGGAAGGCGCACATCCGGGCCCATGCCAAAGAATCGGTACAACACCTCGGCCACCGCTTCGTGCTGGCCGGTGTGGAGCACCACCACGCGATGACCGCGCTGCTGAAGCTCGCGGTGCAAGGGGGCCATCTTGATGATTTCCGGGCGGGTGCCCAGACAGGCGAGATAGGTGGTCATCAATTCTTTCAGTGTTGAAATGGGCGTTTCGGGGGAGGGCAGAGAGCGCAGACGGCCGGTCCGGTCGCAAGCGGCGGCGCGCACCGCAAAGCCTCCGGATCGCGCGGATGGTGCGTTGCGGTGGTGAGGCACGTCTGTTGTCCACCGCACATAGCCAGTGAGGGCGCCGGAGGTGTGGGAGCGCTGGCCCCAAGGGTGTTGTGGAGCCGCGCAGCAAGAACGTGGCTGCGGTGGCGCGGGCCTGCAGGCTTGTCGAAGCCCTGTGCAGCTTCGACGCTTCAACACGGTCAGGGCTTCAGCCTCAGCCTGACCTGTTTTGAGCTTTTTAGGGGGCGTGTCAGCAGCCCAGCATCCGCGCCACGTCGTTCATTCCCGTGGCATGCAAGTCATTGCCCGGCTCGGGTGTCCCATCTTTGGGCCGGGCCTGCCCCAGTTCGTGAGGCCGCTCGACATACACAGTGCGCAGACCACATGCGCGGGCAGCGGCCAAGTCGTCGTGGTGCGTGGCTACCAGCGACACCTGCTCGGGCTGCAGGTCGAACACGCGCGCTACGCCCAGGTAGGTCTCCGGGCTGGGTTTGTAGGCCTTGAACACCTCAGCGCTCAGCACGCAGTCCCACGGTAGCCTGGCGCGCTTGGCCATGTTGGTGAGCAGGCCGATGTTGCCGTTGGACAGCGTGGTGATGGTGAAGCGTGTCTTGAGCCGCGTGAGGCCTTCCACGCTGTCGGGCCAGGCATCGAGCCGGTGCCACACATGGTTGAGGTGGCGGCGTTCGGCGTCAGACAGTTGTGCCAGGCCAAAGCGCGGCAGGATCTCGTCGAGGATGCTTCGGTGCAGGTCGTCGACCAGTGTCCAGCCCTGCTCGCCCCGCATCACCCGCGCCATGGCGGGCTGGTAGCCGGCGCGCCACGCCAGCGCAAACGCATCGCCATCCACGGCGGGGTACAGCGCCTGCATCTCGCGCACGATGCTGCCGTGCCAGTCGACCACGGTGCCAAAGATGTCGAACGCCAGCACCTTCACGGTGCTGGCGATGTGGTCTGCTGTGCTTGGGGTGGTCGTCATTCGCAGTCCTTGAAAAAGGAGGAAGGGCGTGGTCAGGGCGTCAGCGTAGCAGCCATTGCTGGAATGGCTTTGAACCTGGGTTACATATTTCCCCGCTTCAGCAAGGCGGTGCTTTGCATGCTATGGTTACAAAAATCGGGTTTACCCCCGTAACTGCGTTTCTTTTTTCTCCTTTTCTTTTCTCCTTCTCCCTGTCTCGTCTACCTCCTGCGCCCTGCCGTCGCTTGCCGGTGCAGCGTCTCCCCTGTTGTTGCCATGACCGCGCCCCTTTCCTCCACGTCCATCGCCGCCACCCCCACCGACGACCGCACCCTGGTGCGTGCCGTGCTGGCCCTCGGGGTCGGCGGCTTTTCCATCGGCACGGGTGAGTTCGTCATCATGGGCCTGTTGCCTGAGGTGGCGCGCGATATTGGTGTGAGCATTCCGCAGGCCGGGCATGTCATCAGCGCCTATGCGCTGGGCGTAGTGGTGGGCGCGCCGGTGCTGGCAGTGCTATGTGCCCACTGGGGGCGGCGCGCGCTGCTGATGGCGCTGATGGTGGTGTATGCGCTGGGCAATTTCGCGTCGGCGCTGGCTCCGGGCTATGGGTCGCTGAGCGCCATGCGCCTGTTCACCGGTCTGCCACACGGCACCTACTTTGGTGTGGCCGCGCTGGTGGCCGCCGCACTGGCGCCACCGGGGCGCCGCGCACGCGCAGTGGGCTGGGTCATGCTGGGACTCACCACCGCCACGCTGGTGGGTGTGCCCATTGCCGCCGCGCTGGGCGAGCACTTTGGCTGGCGCGCTGCGTTTGTGTTTGTGGGGTTGATCGCGGTGGCCGCCGTGGTCATGGTGCGCCTTTGGGTGCCCGCCATGCCCGCATCGCACGGCGCCAGCCCGCTGCGCGAGCTGGGCGCGCTGGCGCGCAAGCAGGTGTGGTTCACGCTGGGTATTGGCGCCATCGGTTTTGGTGGCATGTTTGCAGTGTTCAGCTACATCAAGCCCACCTTGATCGAGGTGGCCGGCATGCCGCCCGCGCTCATGCCCTTTGTGCTGTCGCTGTTTGGCCTGGGTATGGTGGTGGGCAACATCGTGGGCTCGCGCATGGCCGACAAGGCGCTGATGCCTGCTGTGGGCAAGGTGCTGGTGTGGTCCATCCTCGTACTGGCGCTGTTTGTGCCCGCCGCACACCACCCTGCCAGCGCCGCGCTGGCCACGTTCTTTTTGGGAACCTTGGTGGCCATCGGCCCCGCGCTGCAGATCCGCCTGATGGACGTGGCGGGCGACGCGCAAACCCTGGCCGCCGCACTCAACCACTCGGCCTTCAACGCCGCCAATGCGCTCGGCGCGTGGCTGGGCGGCGTGGGCATTGCGGCCGGCTTGGGCTGGACGTCTACCGGGTGGGTGGGCGTGTTGCTGGGGCTTGGCGGCGTGGGCATGTTTGCGTGGGCGCTGGTTAGCGAGCGAAACACCAGGCGCGTCGCCGCCTGAAGACCACGGGCCACTGACCTGTGTTGTGTCGCGGCGGTGCGACACTGCCGCAATCCATGGAGAAATGACCGCGTTGTGCCTTAAAGTGGCAGCGGGCCGGCCTTACTGCCAGCCACGTCGCTCGGACGGTTCCGGGCGCTTACGTGAAAGTCACCACAGCATGTCTGCTTCTCAAGGCAAGCGCCGCTTTGCGCGCATCGATCGCCTCCCTCCCTACGTCTTCAACATCACGGCCGAGCTCAAGCTGGCCGCCCGCCGCCGTGGCGAAGACATCATCGACATGAGCATGGGCAACCCCGACGGGGCCACGCCGCCGCACATCGTCGCCAAGCTCACCGAAGTGGCCCAGCGGCCCGACACCCACGGCTACAGCGCCAGCAAAGGTATCCCGCGCCTGCGCCGCGCCATCAGCCACTGGTACAAAGACCGCTACGCGGTGGACATCAACCCCGACACTGAGGCCATCGTCACCATCGGCTCCAAAGAAGGGCTGGCCCACCTCATGCTGGCCACGCTGGACCGGGGCGATACCGTGCTGGTGCCAGACCCGAGCTACCCCATCCACATCTACGGCGCGGTGATTGCCGGTGCAGACATTCGCAGCGTGCCCGTGGCGCCCGACGTAGACTTTTTTGCCGAGCTGGAAAAGGCCATTCGCGGCAGCTACCCCAAGCCCAAGATGATGATCTTCGGCTTTCCCAGCAACCCCACCGCGCAGTGCGTGGAGCTAAGTTTCTTCGAGCGCGTGATCGCCCTGGCCAAGAAGCACGACATCCTGGTGGTGCACGATCTGGCCTATGCCGACATCGTTTACGACGGCTACCGCGCCCCCAGCATCATGGAAGTGCCCGGCGCCAAGGACGTGGCGGTGGAGTTTTTCACCCTGAGCAAAAGCTACAACATGGCCGGCTGGCGCGTGGGCTTCATGGTGGGCAACCCTGACCTGGTGGCCGCCCTGGCCCGCATCAAGAGCTACCACGACTACGGCACCTTCACCCCCCTGCAGGTGGCCGCCATCGCTGCGCTGGAGGGCGACCAGCAGTGCGTGAAAGACATCGCCGCCCAGTACCAGCGCCGCCGCGACGTGCTCTACAAGGGGCTCACCGAAGCCGGCTGGGCCGTGGACTGCCCCAAGGCCAGCATGTACATCTGGGCCCGCATCCCCGAGCCGTATCGCGCGCTGGGTTCGCTGGAGTTCGCACGGCAGCTGCTCGACAAAGCCAAGGTGTGTGTGTCGCCCGGCATTGGTTTTGGCGACCAGGGGGACGAATACGTGCGCTTTGCGTTGATCGAGAACGAGGCACGGATTCGGCAGGCGGTGCGGGGAATTCGCGCGATGTTCAAGGCGGATGGGTTGCTCATGGCGCCTACGACAGCGGCGGCCTGACATTGGAAGAGGCCGTTTGGGGACTGAACTCCAATTGATTCTGAATGGGGATTGAGGCTTGCCCCCTCCTTGGGGCCATAGCGGTCTTGAAGTTCTCACTACTATTCGGTTGTGCGAGGAACCCATGCTTCAGAACTACGTGCTGCTCCGAGAATTCCTCCCGCGCGATCAGGAGGTGTTCTGTTCGCTGCAGGAAGATCAAGACGTAGGTCAGTTTGTAGATTGGTTGCCACGAACGCGCTATCAAGCGGAGGTTGCTTTCTGGGATGCGCTGGAGCAGCAGGTTATGCCGATCAGAAGCCGATTTTTCTACGCTGTCGAAGTGGACTCCATCGTGGCGGGGAGCGTGGGGTTCACGTTGCTCAGCGGTGGTAGCGCTGACTGTGGGTGGTTCTTGCGTAAGAACTTTTGGGGTAAAGGCATTGGCACGAAGGCTGTTGCCTTATTAGTAGAAGATGCCTTCGTAAAAGGCATTTCTAAGCTGAGAGCATCTGCTAGAAGCCAAAACATCGGCTCTATAAGGGTTGCAGAGAAGTGCGGCTTTCAGCGCCTTGGTGAGAAAAATGGGCGTGTATTTTTCGAGGTTATTGATAACCGAAAGATTTGTCCTGCCGTCTCATAGACCGCCACCTCACATCGCCCAAATCCTAGGCGCTTCCCCGTCCAACCCCCACAACACCTCCCGCCAGGCCACCCGCACCGCCTTGAGCAGCTTCATCGCGGGCTCCACCTGCGGTGCCAACACGCGCACCACCACCATGCGGTCGTTGGGGCTGGTGGCGCCTGCGGTGGCTTTGACCTGGGGGTGCTGATCCATCACTGCGCGGGCCGCGTCCAGCGCAGCGTCGCGGCGCGTGCGGTCGAGGGGAGTGCCTACGGCAAAGAACATACTGGCCATGCAGCGGTGGCCTGCCAGGCCCAACGGGCTGCTCAGCAGCCGTTCATCGGCCGCGTCGATCACGCCGCGCTCCAGCCACAGGCCGGGCACTTCCAGGTGCTGGGTGAAGCGGCCTTGTTCAAACGGCTGGCCCGCGTGCGGCAGGCCCAGCGCGGTCACGTCCCAGGCGATGCATTCGGCGCCGGGGGCGAGGTTCAGCGTGAGGTGGTTTTCGGCGTGGCAGGCGCTATAGCACAGGGCCTCCAGCGGCAGCCATTCCAGGCGTGCGCCATCGGCCAGGGTGAGGTGGCTGCGCTGCAAGGCCAGCGGGCCGGTGGAGCGGTAGAAGCGCGTGGCGCCGGGGGTGGTGACCAGACCGTGGGCGCCGGGGCCGACGGTGGTGGTGATGTCCAGCGTGTCGCCGCCCACCAGGCCGCCGGGTGGGTGCACCAGCACGTTGTGGCAGATGGCGTCGCCCTCGGGGTACAGGCTTTGCAGGATGCGCAGCGGCCCGTTGTGCTCATAGCGGGCTACGGTGCGGGCGTTGTTGTTTTGTGCCGTGTAGTCGAGCTGCAGGCGGGCGTGCCAGGACATGGAGTAGTCTTTACTATCAAATAAATAGCTTATTGCGCAATGCAGATAAGCGCTAGGGGTCTTTTAGGCAGAATAATAGCTGACGGTAGGTGGGTGCTTGGTTTGTTTTCGGAGACTGGCCGGTGGCGGGGCTGCACCGCATCGTCTGCTCCCCCCTTTGGCAGGCCCTCCCTCGCGACAACGGCGCGAGGGGCGATTTTTGTGAGCTGTTCTAAAACTCCAGGTTGTCAATCAGCCTCGTGCTGCCCAGCCGCGCAGCCCCCAGTGCCACCAGCGAGCCCGCTGCATCGGCCGCTGTGGCGGGCAACAGGTCGGCGCGGCGGCGCACGGTGAGGTAGTCCGGTGCCCAGCCCCGCGCGCGCAGGGCGTCCAAGGCCCGGGGCTCCACCGCGCTGCGGTCGTTGGGCGCAGCGTTCAGCCATTGCTGTGCCAGTTGTTTCAATGCCTGCGACAGGGCTACGGCTTCTTGCCGCTCTTCCAGGCTGAGGTAGCCGTTGCGTGAACTCAATGCCAGGCCATCGGCCGCGCGGCAGGTCTCGCCCGCTACCACCTCAATCGGCAGCGCAAACTGCTGCACCATGTGGCGGATCACCATGAGCTGCTGGTAGTCCTTCTTGCCGAACACGGCGGTGCCGCCCGTCTGGCCGAGCACGCAGGCAAAGAGCTTCATCACCACCGTGCTCACGCCTGTGAAGAAGCCGGGGCGGAAATGGCCTTCCAGCATGTCGGCCAGTGCTGCGTCGGGGTGCACCTTGAAGGTCTGGGGCTGTGGGTACAGGTCGGCCTCGCGCGGGGCAAACAGCACATCGCAGCCCGCAGCTTGCAGTTGTGCGCAATCGGCCTCCCAGGTGCGGGGGTAGCTGTCAAAGTCCTCGTGCGGCAAAAACTGCAGGCGATTCACAAAGATGCTGGCCACCGTCACGTCGCCCAGGGGCTTGGCCTGGCGCACCAGGGCGATGTGCCCGTCGTGCAGGTTGCCCATGGTGGGCACAAAGGCGGGGTGGCGATAGGAGGCCAGGGCCTGGCGCAGGTCTGCAATGGAACGGGCAATCAGCATGGGGTGGGAGAGGTCGAATAGAAATGAAGAAATGCGGTGAAGGCTCACCAGGCGTGCAAGGCGTTGTCCGGGAACTGCCCCTGCTTCACAGCCTGCGCATAGGCCTCCATGGCGCCGCGTACGCTGCCTGCGTCCTGCATGAAGTTGTGGACGAACTTCGGCATCTTTCCGAGGTTCATGCCCAGCATGTCGTGCAACACCAGCACCTGGCCGGCCGTGCCGTTGCCCGCGCCGATGCCGATGGTGTGGCAGTGCAGCAGCTCGGCCGTCAGCTCGGCGGCCAGTATGGCGGGCACCATCTCCAGCACCAGCATGGCGGCGCCTGCGTCTTGCAGCTCATGTGCCTCCTTGCGCAGGGTGCGGGCGTCATCGTCGGTCTTGCCCTGAACACGGTAGCCGCCCAGGGCATGCACCGTCTGCGGTGTGAGGCCCAGGTGGGCGCACACCGGCACGCCGCGCCGCACTAAAAACTCCACCGTGGACGCTGTCCAGCCCCCGCCTTCGAGCTTGACCATGTGCGCTCCCGCCTGCATCAGCACGCAGGCGCTGCGCAGCGCCTGCTCTCGGCTCTCGGCATAGGTGCCGTAGGGCAGGTCGGCCACGAGCCAAGCCGTGCCCTGCACCCGGTGCAGGCCACGCGCTACGCTGGCCGTGTGGTAGGCCATGGTGTCCAGCGTCACGCCCACCGTGCTGGGCAGGCCCTGGCACACCATGCCCAGCGAATCCCCCACCAGAATGCATTCCACCCCCGCCGCATCGGCCACGGCCGCAAACGTGGCGTCGTAGGCGGTGAGCATGGTGATCTTCTCGCCTGCTGCGCGCATCTGCGCCAGGCGCGGCAGGCTGACCGGGCGGCGTTGGGGCAGGGGGGATGCGGGCGGCAGGGTGCCGTAGGGTGTTGCGGAAGCGGTGCTGGTGGCAGTCATGGGGCATCCATGGGCAAAAATTGCCGCGAGTCTATGCGACCAATAATGGGTGTACTTATTGGTTGTCTGCCCAGTGGTATGCGGCCTAGGTCGGTACCATGGCCTTTGCGTTCCCGGTATGCTCGCGGCCCATGACAGCAGCGTTACACCCCGCGAACACCCTCATGAGCGATACCGATGTGATGGCCCTGGCCCAGGCCGACGTGGCCCGTGCTTTGGCCGAAGATGTAGGCGCCGGCGACCTCACGGCCGGCCTGATCGACCCCACCCGCCGCGCCCGTGCCCGCATCCTGGCGCGCGAATCCGCCGTGATCTGCGGCGCCCCTTGGGCCGAAGCCGCGCTGCGCGCACTCGACCCTACGGTGCAGATCACCTGGCATGTGGCCGAGGGCCAGCGTTGCGCGCCCGATCAGGTGGTGCTGGAGCTGGAAGGCAATGCCCGCGCACTACTGTCGGCCGAGCGCACTGCGCTCAACTTTCTGCAGCTGCTGTCGGCCGTGGCCACCAAGACCCGCACCTATGTGGATGTGGTGGCGGGCACCCGTGCCCACATCGTGGACACGCGCAAGACCATCCCCGGCCTGCGCTTGGCGCAAAAGTACGCCGTGCGCGTGGGCGGCGGCACCAATCACCGCATCGGTCTGCACGACGCAGTGCTCATCAAGGAAAACCACATCGCCGCCGCCGGTGGCGTGACGGCTGTGCTCAAAGCCGCCCAGACTGTGGCAGCTCAAGCAAAGTTCGTCGAGATTGAAGTGGAAACCCTGGAGCAACTGACCGAGGCGCTGGATGCAGGTGCCAAGATGGTGCTGCTCGACAACATGCCGCTGCCCACGCTGCGCGAGGCGGTGCGCATCAACGCGGGCCGTGCAATTTTGGAAATATCGGGCGGCGTCACGCTCGAAGGCTTGCGCGAACTGGCCGAGACGGGGGTGGACCGCATCTCTATCGGCACGCTGACCAAGGACGTCAAGGCGACGGACTTTTCCATGCGCCTGCAGGAGCTGTCATGACCACCGCTGTAATGAACCGCATCGACGTGGAGTACGAGCAGCCGCTCGATACCGAGGAAGGCTCCGTCTGCTCCACCAAACACGCCTGGGCGCGCGTGCCACCCGAACCCACGCAGGCCGAACGCCTCGCGCTCAAGGACAAGATTCGCCGCCTGCTCAAAGAGAAAAATGCGGTGATGGTGTCGCACTACTACGTGCACCCCGACCTGCAGGACCTGGCCGAAGAAACCGGCGGCCTGGTGAGCGACTCGCTGGAGATGGCGCGCTTTGGCCGCGACCATGCCGCGCAGACCCTGGTGGTGAGCGGCGTACGCTTCATGGGTGAGACGGCCAAGATTTTGAGCCCCGAAAAGACGGTGCTCATGCCCGACCTGGATGCGAACTGCTCGCTCGATCTGGGCTGTCCTGTGGAGGAATTCAGCGCGTTCTGCGACGCCCACCCCGACCGCACCGTGGTGGTCTACGCCAACACCAGCGCGGCCGTGAAGGCGCGGGCCGATTGGCTGGTCACATCCAGCTGCGCGCTCGACATCGTCGGCGCCTTGAAGGCAGCAGGGCAAAAGATCCTGTGGGCGCCCGATCGCCACCTGGGCGCCTACATCCAGCGCGAAACCGGGGCCGACATGGTGTTCTGGAACGGCGCCTGCATCGTGCACGACGAGTTCAAAGCCTTCGAGCTGGAGGCGCTCAAAAAAGAACACCCCCACGCCAAGGTGCTGGTCCACCCCGAAAGCCCTGCGGACGTGATCGCCTTGGCCGACGCCGTGGGCTCCACCAGTGCCATCCTGAAAGCCGCGCGCGAGATGGAAGCCACCGAATTCATCGTGGCCACCGACAACGGCATGATGCACAAGCTGCGCACTCTGAACCCCGGCAAGGTGTTCATTGAGGCGCCCACCGCCGGCAACAGCGCCACCTGCAAAAGCTGCGCGCACTGCCCCTGGATGGCGATGAACGGCCTGGCCGATGTGGCGCGGGTGCTGGAGACCGGCGCCAACGCGATCCATGTGGACCCGGCGCTGATCCCGCGCGCGCGCCAGCCGATTGACCGCATGCTGGCCTTCACGGCCGCGCTGAGGAACGGGCAGCCCACGGCGGGCCTGGTCCCTGGCATCGGGGCCGCCTGAGGCATCACGCAGGTATTGAGTCGTGGCGGACCGGGCGGGCGCTGGCTACGCCACGCCGTCCACAATGACGTGCCGCGTGCCCACCGGGCAGCTTTCAATGCGGGCCCGGATGCGATAGACATCGCGCAGCATGGCTGCAGTAATCACCTGCTCGCAAGGCCCGCTGTGCTGCGCCTGGCCGTTGGCGATCACCAGGGCGTGGTCGCAGTAGCGCAGCGCCTGGTTGATGTCGTGCAGCGCGATGAACACGATCAGCCCCCGCTCCTGTGCCAGCGAGCGCATGAAGTCCAGCACCTGGATCTGACGGTGCAGGTCGAGCGCGCTGGTGGGCTCGTCCATGAGCAGGATCTCGGGGTCGCGCGCCAGCGTCTGGGCGATGGACACCAGTTGCCGCTGGCCGCCACTGAGTTCCCCCAGGTTGCGAAAGGCCAGGTCTGCGATGCCCAGTGACACGGTGATGGCGTCCACCTGTGCCAGTTCGGCATCGCTCACTGCCCAGCCCTGGTGCTGCTGTTTGGCGGCCAGCAGTATGGATTCAACCACCGTGAGCCGCGCGGTGGCGCTGATGTCCTGCGGCATGTAGCAGATGCCCTCGGGCCCCTTGCGGGTGCCCTGCAGCACGATCTGGCCCGGTCCCTTGAGCATGCCGGCCACCCGCTTGAACAGGGTGGATTTGCCCGCCGCATTGGGCCCGATCACTGCCACCACCTGCCCCGCGTGGAAGACGGGGGTGTTGACGTTCGCAAGTACCGTGCGGCTGCCATAGTGCGCTCCCACCCCTTGCAACTGGAGCGTCACCATGAGCGCTCCCTGCGGCCCAGGATGAGCGAGATGAAGAAGGGCACGCCTATGAGCGAGGTCACGACGCCGATGGGAAAGATGGCCCCAGGGATCAGCGTTTTGCTGACCACCGAGCTGATCGACAGCAGCAATGCGCCGGTCATGACCGACGCGGGCAGAAAGAACCGCTGGTCCTCGCCGATCAGCATGCGTGCGATGTGCGGGCCCACCAGGCCCACAAAGCCGATGGTGCCGACAAACGCTACCGGGAAGGCCGCCAGAAGGCTGATCAGCACCAGCGTTTGCAGCCGCAGGCGCGCCACGTTGATGCCGAAGCTTGCAGCCTTGTCATCGCCCAGGCGCAGGGCCGTCAGTGCCCAGCTGTTGCGCGCAAAAAGGGGCAGCGTGACCACAAGAACCAGGCAGGTCACACCCAGCTTCGGCCAGGTGGCCTTGGTCAGGCTGCCCATGGTCCAGAACACCACGGCCGCCACGGCCTGCTCGGTGGCGAAATACTGCACCAGCGCCAGCAGTGCATTGAAGGTGAACACCAGCGCAATTCCCAGCAGCACGATGGTCTCGGTGGTCACGCCGCGTTTCATGCTCAGCAGGTGGATCAACCCGGCCGACAGCATCGCCATCACAAAGGCATTCAGCGGCACCACATACCCGGCCACCGTGGGGAACAGGGCAACGCCGAAGGCCAGCCCGAGCGCGGCGCCAAAGCTGGCCGCCGCCGAAATACCCAGCGTGAACGGGCTGGCCAGCGGGTTGTTGAGCGTGGTCTGCATCTGTGCGCCCGCCACCGACAGCGCAGCACCCACAGCCAGCGCCATGAGCGCGGTGGGCAGGCGGATGTCCCACACCACCACGCGCAGTTGCACGGGCACGCTGTCGGGCCACAGCACAGCCTGCACCACGTCCCTCACGCTGTAGCCCACCGGCCCGAGTGCCAAGTCCAGAAGCAGGCTCAAGGTCGTCAGCACGAAAAACCCCAGCAGCAGCCAGCGCTTGCGGCGCACCAGGGCACGGTAGCCAGCGCCCTGGCTCGGAGGGGGTGCCATCGCTGTGGTCGTCATGGGGCAGCCTTGGCGGTGGAGGGCGCTGCGGAGGCTGCGGGTGTTGCGCCGTCCAGGCTCACGAAGTAGCCGGGTTCATAGGGCACGGGAAGAAAGCGTTCGTGCATCTCACGGTAGGTGGCGTCCGGGTCCAGGTCCGCGAACAAGGCTGGGTGGAACCACTTGGCCAGCTGCTGGATGGCCACAAACTCGTACGGACTGTTGTAAAACTGGTGCCAGATGGCGTGGAACGCGCGGTCTTGCGCAGCCCGGGTGCCGGTGTAGGCGGGGCGGCGGGTATAGGTCTCCAGCTTGCGCCGGGCCTCTGCCAGGTCGGCACCAGGGCCCACGCCAATCCAGTGGCCGGAGGGTACGTAGGCCTCCCAGTTGGCGCTGGTGACCACGACCTGGTCAGGGTTGGAGGCGATTACCTGCTCGGGGTTGAGCTGGCCGAAGGTGCCGGGAATCACGCCCTTGGCAACGTTCGTACCCCCCGCCACTTCCACGTATTTGCCGAAGTTCTCGTTGCCAAAGCTCAGGCAGCAGTCTTCGGTGTAGCCACCGATGCGTTCGATGAACACCTTGGGGCGCGGGGGGGGCTCGGCGGCGATGGTGTCTGCCACGCGCCGGATCTGCGCCGCGCGGTAGGCGATGAACTCTTCAGCGCGCGCTTCCTTGCCAAGCAGCTGGCCCATCAGGCGCATGGTGGGCTCGGTGTTCTCCATGGGGCGATGGCGAAAGTCCACATACACCACCGGAATTCCCAGCGCCGCCAGTTTCTCGATGTAGCGGGCGTCATCGGTGGCCCGTTGGGCCTCGATGTTCAGCAGGATCACATCGGGCTTTTGCGCAATGGCCTGCTCGATGTCGAAGGTGCCGTCTTCAAAGCCGCCAAAGGTGGGAATGTCGGCGATGCGCGGAAATTTCTTGGCGTACGCCGAATAGGTGTCAGGGTCGGCCTGGATCAGATCCTTGCGCCAGCCCACGATGCGCTGGATCGGGTTGTCCGTATCGAGTGCGGCCACCAGGTACAACTGCCGCCCTTCGCCCAGGATCACGCGCTGCACAGGTAACCGCACCTGCACATTGCGCCCCAGCAGGTCGGTCACCGTGACGTGGTGGCTGCCGGAGGGCGGGGGGGATGCAGCGCCTTCGGGGGCTGCGGCCGGAGAAACCAGAAAAATGCCGGCGGCGGCGATGCCTGCCAGCACAAGGATAAGAAGCGCGATGCGCCAGCGGTGACCCATTGCCATGTCAAAGACTCTTTGTGAATGAAGGGGTGGGGAGGAAAAAGATGCGATGCGCCGTGTAGGTCATGGCCCGGAAAGGCCGGCTGCGCCTGGCCGGGTGCGGCGCATGCGCAGCACGGCGACGATGACCGCGAGGGCGCAGGCATAGGCCCCCGCTACAAGGAAGTAGGTGGTGTGCAGGCCCAGCAGTTGGGTCAGGCCCCCGCCCAGTGCGATGCCGGCCATGGACGAGAACTGGGCGGTGCTCTGTGCCACGCCCAGAATGCGCCCCTGGTGCTGCCCGCTCGTGGCATGCGAAATCTGGGCCATCAGCACCGGTGTGGTGGCGCCCAGCAGCACGCCCCAGGCAAAGTGCAGTGCGATAAAAAAAGCCACGCTGTGGGTAGCCCCCGCCAGCACCGTCAGCAAGGCGCAGGCGGCAGCCACCCAGGCCATGCGGACCAGGGCGCCGGGGCCCTGCAAGCGCTCGAAGTAGCGCGCCCAGAGCGTGGCCGACACGATGAACCCCATGGAAAGAAGCCCGTAGCACAGGCCCACCACCCAGTTGTCCACGGCAAACACCGAGCGGACATACATCGCAAATGGGGTTTGCGTGAGCATGCGGGCCACCAGCAGGATGCCCAACACGGCCAGCAGCCCGGCCACGGGGGACTCAAACCAGGATGGTGGTTGCAGCGGCGCTGCGTTGCCGGACAAGGGGGGCAGTGATGGCAATTCCGTCCCGCCCAGGGCGCTGCCTGCGGCAGGACGACGCGGCAGCAGCACGGCCACGGCCGCAGCGCACAGTGCGCACAGCAGCGCTGCGATGAGGTTGATCCAGAAGAACGTGGCGTGGTCCAGGATGAGTCCGCCCGCCAGCGCCCCTGCCAGCGAGCCCACGTTGGTGGACACCTGCAGGTAGGCAAACAGGCGCCCCCGGACCGCTGGCACCACGGCGCTCACACCGTAGGCCTGCGCCGGTGCCAGATAGCCTGCGCACGCCCCTTGCAGAAAGCGCAGCGCCAGGATCGTCCAGACATCCTGCGTGAAGGCCAGGGCCAGTTGGGTGACTGCGAGGCCCAGGAGCGCCCGGACCATCATGGGCTTGTGCCCGAAGCGGTCCCCCACCTTGCCCCAGAACGTGCTGGTGAGCGCCACGCCCAGCATGGGACCCACATACACGGCAATGCCCGCAAACGCCAGGACGCCGGGCGATGCGTCCAGCGATTGCAGGTGCACCGGCCAGAAAGGCCCGCTCATTTCCATGGCGCCCATGGAAATGAGCTGGATCACGAACAGCGCGTGAACCAGGCGGGGCAGGGCCCCGGATGCGGCTGGCGTGGGGTGCATCAGGCTGGTTCAGTGGCCTGAGCCTCGCCATCGTACTGTTGCGATCGCATGGCCGTGCCTCAGAAATCAACGGTGGCCGACACCACCAGGGAACGTGGCGCACCCTGCACCAGGCTGCCGTACTGCGATACGCTGGCCCAGTAAGCGCGGTCTGCCACGTTGCGCAGGTTGGCACGGAACGTCGTGGGCTTGCCGGCGATCTGTGTGCGGTAGCGGGCGCCCAGGTCTGCGGTGGTCCACGATGGAATGCCCAGCGTGTTCGCGCGGTCCACATACTGCTTTCCGGTGTGGGTGATACCCCCGCTCAGTGCCAGGCCCGGCACCCAGGGCAGATCCCACTCCAGCCCCAGGTTGGCCTGCACCGAGGGGACGCCGATGGCTTTCTTGCCCTGCGTGGCCGCGCTGTTGGTCTGGCTCAGCACACCTTGCAGCAGCGTCACGCCGCCGGTGACGGATACGCCAGGCACCACACGGCCGGAGGCGTTCAGTTCCACCCCCCGATTGCGCTGCTTGGCATCCACTGCAAACAGGCCGTTGGTCTGCTGGCCGCTGGGCTTGGTGATCTCGAACAGGCTCAGCGAGCTGATCATCCGGCCCCATTCGAACTTGGCGCCGATTTCCTTTTGTTTGGCCTTGTAGGGCGCAAACACCTCGCCCGCGTTGGAGGCCGTGGCCGGAGCGATGTCGCCCTTGCTCAGGCCTTCGATGTAGTTGGCGTAGAGCGATACGTTCTGCCAGGGCTTGACCACCAGGCCCGCCAGCGGCGTCACTGCGCTCTGGTCGTACGACGAGGCGACGGCGCCCGTGGTGGTGTTGAAGTTGTCGGATTCCACACGCTGGCGGCGCACGCCCAGCAGCACCTGCACCCGGTCGTCCAGCATCGACAGGGTGTCGGCCAGCGCGATGCTGGACAGCTCTGTGTCGGCCACCCGCGCGACCTGGGCCGGGGCGGCCACGTTCTGCGCCGGGCTGTTCACCGGCGCGTAGATGTTGGACAACACGGTGGTGCCGTTGACGGAACCACGACCCAGGCGGTCGTGGTAGGTGCTGGCCTGCAGCGTGACCGTGTGGCGGACGCCGCCGGTGGCGAACTTGGTGCGCAGCCCGGCGTCCGCCGTGCTCCGGTCCACCTCGAACTGAAAGCGCTGCGGCAACGTGCTGGTGTCGCCCTGCACATTGAGCAGGGTGGGGTTGCCAAAGAGTCGGTCTACCCGTGTGCGTCCGCCGCCTGCGTTGGCGAACGCGGTGGTCTGGTCGTTCAGGTCGTATTCCAGGCGCAGCAGCAGGGAGCGGTCGGTGGTTTCAAACCATTCCCAGGGCTGGCTCACGTTGCGCCGGCCATCGGGTGCGACCGGTACGGCCGTGGCCCCTGCGGCCAGAAACGGCCGACGCTGTGGCGCATCGACACTTTCCTTTTGCGCGATGGCGTCCACGGTGGCGCGCAGCCGTTCTCCCTGGTAGTCGAGCGCGATCGCTCCCACGTCCGCCTTGCGCGACTGGTTGTCCAGCAGCGTGTCGCCCTGGTGGTGGCTGCCGTTGATGCGCACGCCCCACTGGCGTTCGGGGCCAAACCGGCGGCTCAGGTCGATCTGGCCACCCCCCTGTGCGGAGGGGCCAACGTCGGCGGAGATGCGTGTGAGCGGGTCGCTGGTGGCACGCTTGGGCACGATGTTGATGGTGCCGCCCACGCTGCTGGCCGGGGAGATGCCAAACAGCAGCGCTGCGGGCCCTTTGACCAGCTCGATGCGCTCCGCGTAGTCGGCCAGCACGCGGTAGTTGGGGGCGATGCCATAGACGCCGTCAAAGGCGATTTCGCCCGAGTTCTGGTCACCCACCGGGAAGCCGCGGATGAAGAACGAGTCCAGCTGGTCGCCGGAGTGGCCCGAGAGCCGGACCGACGAATCGTTCTTCACGATGTCGGCAATGGTGACGGCCTGTTGGTCCTGCACCATCTGCGAGGTGTAGCTGGTGGCGCTGAGCGGTGCGTTCAGGGTGTCGGTGTTGCCCAGCAGCCCCAGTCGGCCGCCGCGCGCTGTGTGCCCGTTGCCGATGGTGGCGGGCAGCCCTGCATCGCCGTCTGCCGTGACCTGGACCTCGGGCAGGGCACGGGGGCGGTCGGTGGCATCCGGAGATGCGGTCTGAGCGCCTGCCGGGGCCATGATGCCGGCCGTGACCAGACTGGCGAGCGCCAGGCGTGTGGCGGCCGCGAGGGGGTGAAGGGGGGCCGCGCGAGCGGCGTCCAACGAAGAAGAAGGCAGAGAGCCTGGCACGGTCGGTGGCAGCACAGTGGTTCCTTGAGGGGACAGGAGGCTGGCTGGCGACGGCTGGCTGCTTGGGGTGCATGGCAATGCACCGTGTGGCAAAAATTATAAACAAGAATTATTCGCATTTGATGGATTTTTTGCTTGCACTTGCAACAGGACCGCGCTGCCCACCCTCCGCAGAGTCCGTGCCCTGCGGCGTTTACGATAGGCAGCTGCCCTTGTTTGCCTCAAGGCGCCTGTTTCCTTCAAGGTGCTGCCGCCGCGCCCGCCATTTCCATGAATTCCTGCATCGACTTCAGTGCCGCGCTGGCCCCGTCAGCGCCCCGCCTTCGCCATGCCTTCCGCGCGCCCCGCGCCGTGCTGTCAGCCCGCGACCTGGCCGAGGTGCGCCCCGTTCTCGATGCCGTGTTTGCTGCCGCGCAGGCAGGCGCATGGTGCGTGGGCTACGTCCGCTACGAGGCGGCTCCGGCCTTCGATGCAGCCTTGCAGGTGCATGCCGCCCAGGGGCCGCTGGCCTGGTTTGCCGTCCATGACGAAGCGCTGCCGTGGCCCGGGGAAGCCGCTGCGGATTCGGCCGATGGGGCCCATGTGGAGTGGACCTCGGGCCCCTCGCGCGCGGAATTCGATGCGGCCCTGGCCCGCATTCACCAGGCCATCGGCGATGGCGAGCTGTACCAGGTCAACTACACCGCGCCGCTGTCGGGCCAGTTGCTGCAGGGCAGCGCGCAGGCCTTGTTCCAGGCCTTGCAGCGCTCGCAGCCCGGCGGCTATGCCGCGTTCATCGACACCGGCAACGAACAGTTGCTTTCGGTGTCGCCCGAATTGTTCTTTGACTGGGAAAGCGGCGCCCATGGTGACCCGGCGGGTGGGGCCATCCTGGCGCGCCCCATGAAAGGCACCGCGCCACGTGGCGCCACGCCTGCGCAGGATGTGGCCAACGCTGAGCACCTGCGCTCGTCGCCCAAAGAGCGGGCCGAAAACGTGATGATCGTGGACCTGCTGCGCAACGACATATCCCGCATCGCGCTGCCGCACAGCGTGCGTGTGCCCGCGCTGTTTGCCACCGAGGCCCTGCCCACCGTGTGGCAGATGACGTCGGACGTAACGGCCCGCACGCGGCCCGGTACCACGCTGACCGACGTGTTTGCTGCGTTGTTTCCCTGCGGCTCCATCACCGGTGCGCCCAAGGTGCGCGCCATGCAGATGATCCATGCGGTGGAGCCCGCGCCGCGCGGCGTGTACTGCGGCGCCGTGGGCGTGGTGCGGCCTGTGGGTGCCGCCGGGGCGGATGGGCAGCACCGCGTGGCGGCCACCTTCAATGTGCCCATTCGCACCGTGGTGCTGCGCACCGACGGCGGCCACACGCAGGCCACCTGCGGCATTGGCAGTGGCATCACCTCGGGGGCGCAAGCGGATGCCGAGTGGAACGAGTGGCGCCACAAGCGTGCCTTTGTGGAGCGCGCCAGCCAGCCTTTTGACCTGCTCGAAACCCTGGCGCTGGTGGACGGCCAGTGGCGGCATCTGCCCGAACACCTGGCGCGCCTGCAGGCAGCGGCGGTGCATTTTGGCTACCCCTTCTATGGCGAGAAGGTTGAGCAGTGCTTGAGGATGCTGGCTGCAGGGCACGGCACGGGCCCTTGGCGTGTGCGTTTGCTGCTCAATGCCACTGGCGAGCCCCGGGCCGAGGCCTTTGCACTGGCCCCCACGCCCGAGCCCGTGCGCCTGCAGCTGGCGCGCAGCCCACTACCGGAGGCCCATGGCGAATTCGTGCGCCACAAGACCACGCGCCGCGCGCACTACGCGGCCTTTGCGCCCACGGCCGCCGGGGTGTTCGACACGGTGTTGTGGAACGAGGCGGGTGAGATCACCGAAAGTACCTTCGGCAATATCGCCCTGCTGCTCGATGGCCGCTGGGTCACGCCGCCGCTGGCCTGTGGCCTGCTGCCCGGCGTGGGCCGCGCGGTGGCGCTGCGCGAGGGGCGTGTGACAGAAGCCGTGGTGCGGCTGCAGGACCTGCCCCGCGTGCAGGGCTGGGCGTTCATCAACAGCCTGCGCGGCTGGTTGGCTGCGGAGTTGGTGGCAGAAGACCCAGGCTGATGCATCAAGGCACCCGCCAGGCTTTCAGGGCACAGCGTTTTGCTATTAAAATGATAGCTAACAATGACTATGGATAAGCGATAGGGCCGAATTTATTCAAAAATTGCCGCCGCTGATTCAGAGCCGCTCCTTGGCGTACGAGCCCCGGTCCATATCGACGATCTCCACGCTCAGCTGCACCATCACGCCCTGGGGCTTGGGCGTGCGTTCGCGCAGCACGGCGGCGATGCGGTCGGACAGCTCCTTCTTGGCCTCGGGCGTGCGGCCCGCGAGCAGTCGCAGTTGGGCATGTACAAAGGCGCGGTTGGCGGGCGCGATGCCGATCTCGAAGCTGTCGGCCACGATGAAGCGGGTCTTCAGGTCCGCCTCGTCCTGCACCTGGGGGTGGGCGCACAGGGTGGCATTCAGGGCCGTCAGCGTTTCGGCCTCTGGGTAGTGGGGCAGGTTGGCCGAGTATTCAATGGTCAGGTGGGGCATGGAGTGGGTCCGGTTCGGTCGAGTGAATTCACTTCAAAGCCATGGTAGACAGGTTCTAAGAACCTGTTCAAGATCTTTTCAGGGTCGCACAAGGCCCGTTCCCGAAGGGTTGGAGCGAAATCGGGCCGACGAACTTGGAAGTGTTTGGCGCCCCGGCTGCTTGCATGGGCATGAGCCCATGCGGCGCCTCCGAAGCATCCACGTCCATCACGATGGCACTCCAATGCGATCCCCGAAAAGATTCTGAACAGGTTCTTAAGCCAGCAACCCTTGGGCCGTCAGTGGCACCCAGCAGTTTAAGCCGCCGTTAAGCAAGGCTGCTGACTATCACGCGGCTGCTTGCAGCAGCTTGTTTTTCATCAACTTGTTGTTCCTTAAGAGCCATGACACCCCCCTTCTTGATCCAAAAAACCACATTGTTTGCCCTCCTGCTGTGCGCCGCCACCTGGGCCAGCGCCGAGGGCGCCCACCCGCACTGGGAATACAAGGGCAAACACGGCGCCGCCCACTGGGGCGCGCTGGAGCCTGGTTTTGAGGCCTGTGCACGTGGTGCGGCGCAAAGCCCCATCGACATTCGCAATACCGTGAAAGAGGCGCTGCCTGCGCTGGATTTCCAGTACACGGCAGGTGCCCCCACGCTGGTCAACAACGGGCACACGGTGCAGGTGAACATGCCTGCGGGCAGCAAGCTGGTGGTGGACGGCAAGGCGATGGAGCTGCTGCAGTTCCACTTCCACACCCCCAGCGAAGAGGCCATTGGCGGCAAGCACGCGGCCATGGTGGCCCACTTTGTGCACAAGGCTGCGGACGGAGGACTGGGCGTGGTGGCGGTGCTGATCCAGCCGGGCAAGACGAATGCGGCCTGGGCCCCCATCTTTGCGCACCTGCCGCGTGTGGGTGAGCAGGTGACGGTGGACGGGCTCACGCTGGACGCCAGCACCCTGTTGCCCGCCAAGAAGGGTTATTACAGCTTCGCAGGGTCGTTGACCACGCCGCCCTGTTCCGAAGGCGTGCAGTGGATGGTGCTCAAGGAACCCGTGAAACTGGGTGCCCAGCAGATCAAGGCGTTCCGCCAGCTCTATAACGCCAACGCGCGCCCAGTGCAGCCGCTCAATGGCCGCATCGTGAAAGAAAGTACCTGACTGTGACCAGCCGGTCCGCTGGTTCCAGGGGGCGGCTGAGTCGCAGGTCGATGTTCAGGCCATAGTCAGGCTGTAGCGGCCGCAGGCGCCACGCTGGTGTCTGCGGTTTTTTGGTGAAGAGCCACCACGCAGTCGGCGGCATGTGCCGTCAGCGCTGCCAGCAACGCATCCACATCCGCCGCCGTGTGCGCGGCCGATAGCGCAATGCGCAACCGGGCCGTACCCACGGGCACCGTGGGCGGGCGGATGGCGGGCACCCACAGGCCCCGCTGGCGCAGGCTTTCCATCGCGGCCAGGGCGGCTTCGTTGCTGCCGATGACGAGCGCCTGCACCGCCGTGTGGGATGGCAGCAGGTGCCAGCCCAGTTCCGGGGGCAGCGCGGCCAGGCCGTCGCGCAGTTGCGCAATGCGCTTGCAAAGCCCCTCTCGCAGGTCGTCCGCAGTCGCGATCAGCGCCAGGCTTTTGCGCAATGCGCTTGCCAGCAGGGGTGGTGCGGCCGTGGCAAAGATGTAGGTGCGGGTCTTTTGCAGCAGCCATTCAATGAGTGCAGCATCACCCGCCACAAAGGCGCCCGCCACGCCCGCCGCCTTGCCCAGCGTGGCCATGTAGAGCACGCGGCGCGAGGCGGTGGTACCCGTCAGGCCCGCTTGCGCCAGGCTACCGCGCCCTTGGGGGCCGAGCACGCCAAAACCATGGGCGTCGTCCAGCAGCAGCAGCGCGTCGTAGCGCTCGCACAGCGCCAGCAGGGCGGGGATGTCGATCAGGTCGCCATCCATGCTGAACACTGCGTCGCTGACCACTAGCTTGCGCCGTGCAGGGCTGGCGGCCAGAGCAGTCTCCAGCGCGGCCAGGTCGGCGTGGGCGTAGCGGTGGATGGTGGCGCGCGACAGGCGCGCGCCATCGATCAGGCAGGCGTGGTTGAGCGCGTCGGAGAACAGCGCATCGCCATCGCCCACCAGCGCGGGGATGATGCCGGCGTTGGTGGCGTAGCCCGCGTAGAAGTACAGCGCACGGGGTAGCTGCACAAAGGCGGCCAGGTCGCGCTCCAGCGCATCGTTGGCGGCGCTGTGGCCGCTGACCAGGGGTGATCCGCCCGAGCCCACGCCAAAGGTGTGCGTGGCGTCGCGAGCGGCCTCGGCCAGCGCGGGGTGGCCTGCCAGGCCCAGGTAGTCGTTGCTGCAAAAGGCCAGCATGGGCTGGCCGTCCACCAGCAGGTGGGCACCGCCCGCGGGTTGCACCACGCGGCGGCGACGCAGCAGGTGGGCGCGCTCGATGTCGGCCAGGCGCCCCGGGATCTCGTCGAGCCAGGAGGTGGGGTGGGATTCCTGCGTCATAGCCATTCCCCGGGCAGTTCAAACACCAGGCTGCGCGCATCGGGAAGGTCCTGGTACGGCACCTCGGCCAGCAGCGGCACGCCCAGGCGCGCACGCAGGTAGGCGATGTTCTCGTCAGCGGCCTCCATCTCGGGGTCCACACGGTTGGCCACCCAACCCACCAGCACGAGGCCACGCGCACGGATGGCCTCTGCCGTCAGCAGAGCATGGCTGAGGCAGCCCAGCCGTAAACCCACCACCAGCACCACGGGCAGGGCCAGGGCCTGGGCCAGGTCGGCACCGGTCTGGGTGTCGGTCAGTGGCACATGAAAACCGCCCGCGCCCTCCACCACCACGGCATCCGCCTGGGCGGCCAGCGCCTGGTAGCTGCGCACGATGGCCGCGATATCAATCTGCACCCCGGCACGTTCGGCCGCAATGTGGGGCGACAACGGGTCGAGCAGCAGCACGGGGTTGTCCAGCTCGGGTGCGACGGCCAGGGTGGAGGCCGAGCGCAGCGCGATCGCGTCTTCGCTGGCCCAGTCCTCGCCCCAGGGCACCACGCCGGCCGCCACGGGCTTCATGCCGACCACACGGCGGTGGTGCGGCGCCAGGGCGTGCAGCAGGCCGGTGGACACCAGCGTCTTGCCGACGCCGGTGTCGGTGCCGGTGACAAAACATCCAATCATCAATTCTCCTCTTGCAGCGTGGCGTTCAGCGCAGCGAGCGCGCCGCTGGCCAGGCATTGCACGGCTTCGTCGTCGAGCACGTAGGGCGGCATGGCATACAGCGTCTTGCCGATGGGCCGCAGCACCAGCCCCCGCGCCATGGCGTGCTGGTGGTAGCGGCGGGAAAAGTCGGGCAGCGTGGTGTCCACATCCCAGGCCCAGATCATTCCGAGGCTGCGCGCATGGCGCACACGTGGATGCTGTGCCAAGGGTGCGCACGCCGCATCGATGCGTTGCACCAGTGCCTTGTTGGCATTCAGCGCATCCAGCTGTTCAAACAACTCCAGCGTGGCCAGCGCCGCGCGGCAGGCCAGGGGGTTGCCGGTGTACGAGTGCGAATGCAGAAAGCCGCGCGCCACATCGTCGTCGTAGAACGCGGCGTACACCACATCCGTGGTCAGCACGGCCGACAGCGGCAGCGTGCCGCCAGTCAGGCCTTTGGACAGACAAATGAAATCCGGCCGGATGCCCGCCTGCTGGTGCGCGAACATCGTGCCCGTGCGGCCAAAGCCCACGGCGATCTCGTCCACCACCAGGTGCACCTCGTAGCGGTCGCACAGCGCGCGCGCCAGGCGCAGGTACTCGGGGTCGTGCATCGCCATGCCAGCAGCACATTGCACCAGCGGTTCGACGATGAAGGCGGCGGTGGTGGTGTGGTGCTCCTGCAGCCAGGTCTCCAGCGCGGCGGCGGCGCGCCGGGCTACGTCTTGCGCGGTTTCGCCAGGGGCTGCATTGCGCGCATCGGGGCTGGGCACGGTATCGGCCAAACGCACCAGCGGGGCATAGGCCTCGCGGAAGATCGCGATGTCGGTCACAGCGAGTGCGCCCACGGTCTCGCCGTGGTAGCCGCCGGCCAGGCCTACAAAGCGGCTTTTGGCGGGGCGGCCTGTGTTGCGCCAGTAGTGCGCGCTCATCTTGAGCGCGATCTCGGTGGCGGCTGCGCCGTCGCTGCCATAGAACGCGTGGCCCAGTCCGGTGAGGGCTGCGAGACGCTCCGACAGATCCACCACCGGAGCATGCGTGAAGCCTGCCAGCATCACGTGGTCGAGTTTGCCCAGCTGGTCCACCAGCGCGGCTTGGATGTGTGGGTGGCTGTGGCCGAACAGGTTGACCCACCAGGAGCTGATGCCGTCCAGATAACGCTGGCCGTCGGTGCCGTAGAGCCACGGGCCTTGGGCGCGTGCAACGGCCACGGGTGGCTGAGCCTCGTGCCGCTTCATCTGCGTGCACGGGTGCCAGACGGCGGCCAAGCTGCGGGCCACCAGCCCGTCGTGTTGTGGCTGCATGGTTAGAGGGCCTGGGTGGGCACCGCGTGGCGCAGTTCGGTCTGGCGGTTGTGGTCGTCCACAAACACCAGCTGGGGCTGGTGGGTGGGCACCTGGTCTTCATGCACCTGCGCAAAGGCCGCAATGATGATGAGGTCGCCTGCAGACGCGCGGCGTGCGGCTGAGCCGTTCACCGAGATCATGCCGCTGCCGCGCTGGCCCTTGATGGCATAGGTGACGAAGCGCTCGCCGTTGTTGATGTTCCAGATGTGAATCTGCTCGTTCTCTGCGATGTTGGCGGCGTCCAGCAGGTCTTCGTCGATGGCGCACGAGCCTTCGTAGTGCAGCTCGCACTGGGTCACGGCCACGCGGTGGATCTTGGATTTGAGCAGAGTGCGGAACATCGGCTTCCTTCAGTGAAGTCTGTGATTGGGGAGGGTCTGCCGGTGGCAGGGCCTTGGTCGGTCAGGGCTGCGGAAAGTCCAGCACGCAGCTGTCGCCCAGCGCTTCGCGCCACACGCGCACGCGGCTCACGCTGGCGCGCAGGTCGGCGGGCAGCGCCTGGGCAATGAAAACGCACAGGTTCTCCAGCGTCGGCGTGCCCAGGCCAGGCACGTCGTCCAGCATGTGGTGGTCCAGCTGCTCGCGCACCACCTCCAGGCCCCGGCGCAGCAGGCCCAGGTCCAGCACCATGCCGGTGGCGGGGTCGCGTGGGCCGCTCAAAAAGACTTCGGCGTGGTAGGTGTGGCCGTGCACGCGGCGGCTGCCTTCGGCCTCGATTTCGCGGCGCAGGGTGTGGGCGGCGTCGAAGAAGAAGCGCTGGGAGATGGTGAACAACATACGGGAACCAAAAAAAGAAAGCCGCTCACCGGATGCCGGTGAGCTTGTGGGTTTGCAGGCTCAGTCGCCATGCGGGGTGGGCCAGGCAGGCATCAATGCAGGCGGCAGTGTTCTGGCGCTGCAGCAGGCCGTCCATGGGCTGCAGGAATCGGTGGGTGAACTGCGTGTCCTGCTCCAGCGCCAACAGGTCAAAGCCGGGCTGGGGCCAGACAAGCTTCAACTCTTGCCCGCTGCGCTGCACCCAGGGCGCGCCCGCCTTGGGGCTGATGCACAGCCAGTCGATGCCTTCGGGCGCGGCCACGGTGCCGTTGCTTTCGACCGCAATGCGGAATTGCTGCGCGTGCAGGGCGTCGATGAGTTCACGGTCCACCTGCAGCAGCGGCTCGCCACCGGTCAGCACCACCAGGCGGTGGCCTGCGCCCGCAGGCCATTGGGCGGCGATCAATTCCGCCAGTGCCGTGGCCGTTTCGAACTTGCCGCCCAGCGTGCCGTCCGTGCCCACAAAGTCGGTGTCGCAGAACTGGCAGATGGCCTGCGCGCGGTCCTGCTCGCGGCCCGTCCAGAGGTTGCAGCCTGCAAAGCGGCAGAACACGGCCGGGGTGCCCGCCTGGCCACCTTCGCCTTGCAGGGTGTAGAAAATTTCTTTGACGCTGTAGGTCATCGGGGCACCGGCGGAACAAGGATGGTGGGGGCGGCAGGCGCTGCCACCTCGGGGTAGTCGCGGCTGAAATGCAGGCCCCGGCTTTCGCGGCGCAGCTGGGCGCTTTTCACGATCAGGTCGGCCACCTGCACCAGGTTGCGCAGCTCCAGCAGGTCGCGTGTGATGTGGAAGTGGGCGTAGAACTCCTGGATCTCGCCCTGCAGCATGGCAATGCGGTGGGCGGCACGCTCCAGGCGCTTGTTGGTGCGCACGATGCCCACGTAGTCCCACATGAAGCGGCGCAGTTCGTCCCAGTTGTGCGAGATGACGACCGATTCATCCGCATCGGTCACGCGGCTGTCGTCCCAGGCGGGAACGGTGGGCAGTTCTGTGGTCGGGGCTGCTGCGATGGCCTGCGCGGCGGCGCGGGCGAACACCATGCATTCGAGCAGCGAGTTGCTGGCCAGGCGGTTGGCGCCATGCAGGCCGGTGCAGGCCACCTCGCCCACGGCGTACAGGCCGGGCAGGTCGGTGCGGCCCGCCAGGTCGGTCAGCACGCCGCCGCAGGTGAAGTGGGCCGTGGGCACCACGGGGATGGGCTCCTTGGTGATGTCGATGCCCAGCGACGCGCAGTGCGCGAGGATGTTGGGGAAGTGCTCTTGCAGAAACGCGGGGCTCTGGTGCGAGATGTCCAGGTGTACGCAGTCCAGGCCGTGTTTCTTCATCTCGAAGTCGATGGCGCGGGCCACCACGTCGCGCGGGGCCAGTTCGGCGCGCGGGTCGTGGTCGAGCATGAAGCGGGTGCCGCCGGCCGAGGGGGGCAGCTTGAGTTGCCCGCCCTCGCCGCGCACGGCCTCGCTGATGAGGAAGGACTTTTCGTGCGGGTGGTACAGGCCTGTGGGGTGGAACTGGATGAACTCCATGTTCGCCACGCGGCAGCCCGCGCGCCAGGCGGCGGCAATGCCGTCGCCCGTGGCGGTGTCGGGGTTGGTGGTGTACAGGTACACCTTGCCTGCGCCGCCCGTGGCCAGGATGGTTTGCGGCGCACGGAAGGTGACGACCTCGTCGGTGTCGCTGTCGAGCGCATACAGCCCCAGGCAGCGGTTGCCAGGCAGGCCCAGCTTGCGCGTGGTGATCAGGTCCACCAGCGTGTGCTGCTCAAACAGCGTGATGCCGGGCGTGCTGCGCACCACGTCGATCAGTGTGCGCTGCACGGCCGCGCCGGTGGCGTCGGTCACGTGGGCAATGCGGCGCGCGCTGTGGCCGCCTTCGCGCGTCAGGTGCAGCTGGTCGCCTTCGAGCGTGAAGGGCACACCCAGCTTGCGCAGCCAGGCAATCGAGGCGGGGGCGTTCTCCACCACAAAGCGTGTGGTGGCCAGGTCGCACAGGCCTGCGCCGGCGACCAGCGTGTCTTCGATGTGCGCGGCAAAGCTGTCGTCGTCAGCTAGCACGGCGGCAATGCCGCCCTGGGCCCAGCCGCTGGAGCCATCTTGCAGCGTGCGCTTGGTGATGACGGCCACGCGGTGTGTGGGCGCCAGGTGCAGCGCGGCCGAGAGGCCGGCGAGGCCGCTGCCTACGATGAGAACGTCGAAGTCGTGGGGTGCCATGGCTTGCGGGTGAAGAAAGGGGTAGCGCCACGGCCACCGGCCAGGGCGGTGAACAGGGGAGCCAGCCTAGACCGGCGTGTAAGCGAGGCGCACGTAAATGGGGGCAAAAGCCTCGGCCTGCGTGATCTCGATCAGCGTCTCTTTGGCCAGCTCCAGCAGCGCAATGAAGGTCACCACCAGCACAGTGCTGCCTTTTTCGGGCTCAAAGAGTTCTTCAAACTCCACAAAGCGGCGGCCCTGCAGCGTCTTGAGCACCATGCTCATGTATTCGCGCACCGAGAGTTCCTCGCGCGTGATCTTGTGGTGCTGCACGAGCTTGGCGCGTTTGAGGATGTCGCGCCAGGCGTCCTGCAGCTCCACCACGTGCACGTCCGGAAAGCGTGGCTGCAGGCTTTGTTCGATGTAGACCTGGGCCTTCAGGAAGTCGCGGCCGTAGTGCGGCATGTGCGACAGGCGCATGGCCGCCATCTTCATTTGCTCGTATTCGAGCAGGCGGCGCACCAGCTCGGCGCGGGGGTCTTCGGGCTCCTCGCCGCCTTCCTGCTTCTTGGGCGGCAGCAGCATGCGCGACTTGATCTCGATGAGCATCGCCGCCATCAGCAGGTACTCGGCTGCCAGCTCCAGGTTGCGGCTGCGGATCTCGTCCACATACGCCAGGTACTGCTTGGTCACCCCCACCATGGGGATGTCGAGGATGTTGAAGTTCTGCTTGCGGATCAGGTACAGCAGCAAATCGAGCGGGCCTTCGAAGGCTTCCAGGAAGACTTCGAGCGCATCGGGCGGGATGTACAGGTCTTGCGGCAGCGCAAACAGCGGCTCGCCGTACAGGCGTGCCAGCGCCACCTGGTCGACCACCACGGGCATGCCTGCCGCGTCCAGCGCGGACAGATCCGGCGAATCGGCCACGTCGGCTTCGTTCGCTGTGGTCATGATTTGCTATAAAAAAATGAGCTTATAGCGCTTGTTGGATAAGCGCTAGAGGCCATTTTGATGCTTAGTCTGCGTTGGTCTGGTAGACGTACGGCTTTTGCTCGACCTGGCCTTCGCGGTACTCGGTCCAGATGCTGCGGTCCACCTTCTTGTCCCACAGCAGGGCACGGCCTGCCAGCTGCTGGCTTTCCAGTTCGGGGCGGCTGGCCTTGAGCTGGTTGATGAACTGGGTGGCGTCGGATTGGTAATCGGGGCGGCGGAAAATAGACATGGACTGTGAATCTCTTTCTTGGAACGCATCAGGCACAGTGACGCACCAAAGGTCCAAGATTTTACCGGGACGAATTTATGCGCTTGATATATCGCGCCGCTGCCCTGGCAGCTGCCGCTTTTTCCCTGATCGCTCTTACCGCCTGCGACCCCCAGCGCATCAGCGAGCTGAAAGAGGGCGTATCGACCGAAGCCGATGTGCGTGACCGCTTTGGCGCCCCCGAGAACGTGTGGGACGAGCCCGGCGGTGCCCGCACCTTCGAATACAACCGCCAGCCCGCAGGCCAGGTCAACTACATGATCACCATCGGCCCCGACGGCCGCATGACCGCGCTGCGCCAGGTGCTCACGCCCGAGACGTTTGCGCGCGTGGTGCTTGGCATGCGCATGGACGAGGTGCGCCGCCTGCTGGGCAAACCCGCAAAGGCCACGCCCTACGAGCTGAAGAAAGAGACGTGGGTGGACTGGCGCTATCTGGAGGCGCCCAACCAGGCCAAGGTGTTCACGGTGGTCCATGGGGCTGACCTCGTGGTGCTGCGCACGCAGACGGGGGCCGACCTGGACGCGCCGGAGTTCAAGGGCGGCAAGTAAACGGTTGCCCCGCGCCCTGCCGACAACTACACATCCACGCTGGCGCCGCCCTGGGCGGCCAGCCGGTCGGCAAAGCCCGATCGCTCGATCAGCGAGCGTGGCTGCTCGTGCAGGTTTACCACCGACATGCGCCCACCGCGCGCTGCCACGGCTTTCAGGATCTGCTCCAGCGCATCCAGCCCGGTCGTGTCCAGCGCCACCAGCTCGCAGGCGTCCAGCACCACATCCATGCCGGGCGGGCCGGTTTCCACCGCCTGCACGATGGGGTCGATCTTGGCGGCTGCGCCAAAAAACAGCGCGCCGTGCAGGCGCCAGCGGGCCACAGTGCGCTGGCCCGGCGCAGCGCTCGGCGGTGTTGGAATGGGTTCGGGCTCGCGCACCGCGCGAAACAACCCGCTCATGCGCCGCACAAACAGCGCGCAGGCCATGAACAGGCCCACCTCCACCGCCACCGTGAGGTCGAACACCACCGTGAGGAAAAACGTGCCCAGCATCAGCAGCCGATAGTGGTTGCTGAAATGCTTGAGCCGCACAAACTCGTGCCACTCGCCCATGTTCCAGGCCACAAACAGCAAGATGCCCGCCAGCACCGCCAGCGGAATGTGCAGCGCCAGCGGCGCAGCCACCAGCACGATCGCCAGCAGCGTGAGTGCATGCACCATGCCCGCCACCGGCGAGGTGGCGCCCGCGCGGATATTGGTCACCGTGCGCGCAATGGTGCCGGTGGCCGGCATGCCGCCAAAAAACGGCACGATCATGTTGGCCGCGCCCTGGGCCATCAGCTCCTGGTTGGGGTCGTGTTTTTTGTGGTGCGGGTCGGTGGCCAGCTGGTCGGCCACGCGGGCGCACAGCAGCGACTCGATGGCACCCAGCAACGCGATGGTGAGTGTGGGGGTGACCAGCAGCCGCACCGTCTCCCACGAAAAATCGGGCAGCGCAAACACCGGCAGCGCCTGCGGAATGCCTCCAAAGCGCGAGCCGATGGTCTCCACCGGAAACCTGAGCCCCCAGGCCAGCAGGCTCAGCACCACCAGCGCCACCACGGGTGCGGGCACGCGGGCAAACCGGCGCACCGTGTGCCCCTCCATGAGCCGGATCACCGGCGAGCCCTTGAGGAACAGCCGTGGCCAGAGGAACAGCAGCGCCACACACGCCAGCCCCAGCCCGAACGCATAGGGGTTGAAGGTGCCGATGTGCTGCGCCAGCGTGCTCACCTGCGAGAAGAAGTTGCCCGGCATGCGGTCAATCGACAAGCCCAGCCAGTCTTTCACCTGTGACAGCGCAATCAGCACCGCAATGCCGTTGGTAAAGCCGATCACGATGCTGACCGGCACAAACCGCACCAGCGTGCCCAGGCGAAACAACCCCAGCAGCACCAGAATCACGCCCGCGCAGGCGGTAGAGATCAGCAGATTGGCCACGCCATAGCGCTCCACAATGCCGTAGACGATCACGATGAACGCGCCCGCCGGCCCACCAATCTGCGTGTTGGCGCCCCCCAGGGCAGAGATGAGGAAGCCCGCAATGATGGCCGTCCACAGCCCCGCCTCGGGCTTGAGGCCACTGGCAATCGCAAACGCCATGGCCAGCGGCAGCGCCACAATGCCCACCGTGACCCCCGCACCCACGTCGGCCAGCCAGCGGCTCTTGGTGTAGCCGCGCAGGGCGTCGATCAGGCGGGGGCGAAAGGCGGGCGAAAACGGCATGGAGGCAACCAGTGTAGTGAGCGCTTCTTGAAGTGCAACCGATGGCGATCCCAACCGCCCGATGGCGTCACACCGGCGCTGCAATAGCGCCACAACAAGGCCATAAACAGAGCCTCCGCAACTTCGATAGCTTCAGCTCCATGTCGGTGTTGTACTGAATTTGCTCCTAATTTGATAGCTATTGACGCTTGCTGTATAAGCGCTGGATGCCAAAAAATGCTTGCAATCTGCCAAGGCTGGCAAGGGAAAGCAGCCACTGCGCACTGGCGCGTTGCTTGCTAGTTGTGGTGCACTGCATCCCCACCTGCTCCCATGCCCGACACCCTTCACCCTCCTGCCATGCCGACGCCCGAAATGTCCCCCCCGCCATCGCTGCGCCACGGCCTGTTCGAAGACGCGCAGGCCCTGTTCGCGGGCACCTTGTTTGTGGCCATGGCGCTCATGCTTTTCAACCAGGCGGGCCTGCTGGTGGGCGGCACCGCGGGCGTGGCGTTTTTGCTGCACTACGTCACGGGCATTTCGTTCGGCAAGCTGTTTTTTGTGGTCAACCTGCCGTTCTACTGGTTTGCCTGGACGCGCATGGGCCACGAGTTCACCATCAAGACCTTTGTCTGCGTGGGCCTGCTGTCGCTGCTGACCGAGCTGTTTCCGCACGTGATGCATGTGGACTACCTGAACCCGCTGTTCGCCTCGCTGCTGGGCGGGCTGCTGCTGGGCACGGGCTGTTTGTTTCTGGCGCGCCACCGCTCCAGCCTGGGCGGTGCCACGGTGGTGTCGCTGTACCTGCAAAGCCGCTATGGCATGCGGGCGGGCAAGGTGCAGATGATGATCGACGGCTCCGTGGTGCTGCTGGCGCTGTTCGTGGTGCCGGTCGAGCGTGTGGCGTATTCGGTGCTGGCCGTGCTGGTGATGAGCGGGTTCTTGTGGATCAGCCACCGGCCAGGGCGCTACGTGGGGCATTGAGGGACGGGGCCGCCAGCGCGACGGCCGCCTGTCTCCGATCGTGACCGAGTCCTCAGCGGCCTGAGCTCCCGCCGAACGCCCCTGCGCGACTCCATTGCACCCGTCAACCCTGCTTCAGTGGGGTGTGTTTGCGCGTCCACCCACCATAGAGTTCGTGCCACCCCGCCTGCGCCCGCACGAGGGGCGTCGGGCTCGCCCGCGCCTCCTGAATGGGTGAAGTGCCCACCCCGTTCACATGCCCGGAGAACCCTTGATGTACCGAACTTTTTCCGCCAGCGCTGAAGCACTGTGGGCGAGGCTTGGTGGGGCTGCAAGGCTGCTTCTTCTGATTGCGAGCGGAGTCTTGATGGCCTGCGGCGGTGGCGAAGACCCTGCTGCGCCCCCACCGCCCCCGCCCGTGGCGCAACATGCTGTGGGCGGCACTGTGACGGGGCTGGTGGGCACGCTCGTCCTGGCCAATGGCACGGAGGCGGAGCTGACCATCACGGCGAACGGCAGCTATGCCACCAACGTTTTGCAGGGCCAGGCCTACAACATTGTTGTGCGTACCCAGCCCGCCGGGCAGACCTGTGTTGTGGAAAACGGTTCGGGTGTGGTGGCAGGCCCGGTTACCAACATCTTGGTGACATGCACCACCAATACCTACACCGTCGGTGGATCGATCACGGGCCTGCTGGGCGTGGTGACGTTGCGGCTCAACGGCGCTGCGGATCTGTTGGTGGCCACCAATGGCGTTTTCGGGTTTGCCTCACCGCTGACCCACGGCAGCTCTTACGCCGTGACGGTGCATGTACAGCCTGCGAATCAGGTTTGCACGGTAGAGGCTGGCACCGGGGTTGTCGTGGCGCCCGTGACCCAAGTGAGAGTGCGTTGCAGCACCGTCTCATCGCCTCCACCTCCTGCTCCCCCCCCTCCACCGGCTCCCCCCACGCCGGGTGGCCTGGGGATTGCCTATGGGACGAAGGCACTGGTCTTTTCGTGGACCTCGACGCCCGGCGCAACCCGCTACACGGTGTACGAAGACCCGGACGGCGCGGGCCCGCTGGCACCCGCGCAAATCGGGTCGACCGCGGCCACCGGGCTGACCTACGCAGTTCCGGTGCTGCTGCACCTTCGGGTGAATGCGACGTACACCGTGCAAGCCTGCAACGCGGGCGGGTGCAGTGCCCCATCGACCTCGATGGCGGCAGACATGGTGCGTGCCATTGGCTACTTCAAGGGATCGACTACCACCGCCGAAGGCCGGTTTGGCAACCGCGTGGCCTTGTCCAGCAACGGCACCACCCTGGCCGTGGGGGCGTATGGAGAGGGTGGCAACACGGGGGCGGTATACGTATTCACGAAGAGCGGCGCCACGTGGTCGCAGCAGGCGCGCATTGCGGCCCCCAACGGCGAGGCCAACGATTATTTTGGCAATGCCGTGGCCTTGTCGGCCGACGGCAACACGCTGGCCATTGGCGCGGATGGCGAGAGCGGCGACCAGAAGGGCACGTTTGCGACGATGCCCGCCACCAACAACCTGGCCAGCAACTCAGGCGCCGTCTATGTCTATTCCCGCACAGGTGCAGCCTGGTCGCAGCAGGCCTTCATCAAGGCGAACAACGCGGATGCCGACGATCTTTTCGGTTCATTCGTAGCCCTCTCGGACGACGGCAACACCCTGGCGGTGGGGGCCTACAACGAGGATGGTGACCTGACTGGAACACACGGCAATGGAGCCTATGCTGCGTCCGGGGCTGCCTACGTCTTTGCCCGCACGGGCACCAGCTGGGCACAGCAAAGTTACCTCAAGGCCTCCAACGCAGGCGCGGGAGATTTCTTCGGCATCTACCTCAGCCTGTCTGGCGCAGGCGACACCCTGGCGGTGGGCGCGTTCTTTGAGCGCAGCGCCTTGGCGAGTGATCCTGCGGACGACACCCTGGCCAATGCCGGTGCGGCCTACGTGTTCCAGCGCAATGCGGGGGCATGGTCGCAGCAGGCCTATCTGAAGGCTCCGAATCCCAAGGCGCAGGACCGCTTCGGTGTATCGGTCATCCTGTCAGGCGACGGCAACACGCTGGCGGTTGGCATGGACGGAGACAGCAGCAACTACACAGGCACCTTCGTGGTGCCGCCACCCAGCAACACCCTTGCACTCAACTCTGGCGCGGTGTTTGTGTTCATTCGCGCAGGTGGCGTCTGGCAGTCACAGGCGTACTTGAAAGCCTCCAACACCCGCACCCCCCACCGGTTTGGCAACAACCTGGCGATGTCCAGCGACGGCAACACGCTGGTCGTGCCGTCGTACCGCGACGACAGCAATGCGCGCGGATTCAATGGCGACCAGGCCAACACCGCCGCTGCGGATGCGGGCGCTGTGCTGGTGTTCCGCCGCAGCGCAGGCACCTGGGCGCAACAGGCCTACCTGAAGGCACCCAATACGGGCGCTGGGGACCGGTTTGGTGGCCGTGTGGCGATATCGGGTGACGGCACTACCCTGGCCGTGGGGGCATCCACCGAAGACAGTGGATCGACTGGCATTGGGGGCAATCAGTCGGACGAAAGCAGCGCCAACGCGGGCGCGGTGTACCTTTACTGAGAGCTTGCTTCAGGGCGGCAGTCAACATGCCGCCCCTTCCTCTATCGGCGGATGGCGAGGGGCTCAGCACCCCTCGGCATCCTTGACGGTTGCTTTGTCTATGAGCGTTGCACGCCTTACCGCACCCGCATGCCGGGCGTGGCGCCGGGCCAGGGGTTGAGCACGTAGATGCCGGGGTTGGCCTTTTCGTCGCCATGGCTGGCGGCCAGCACCATACCTTCGCTCACGCCAAACTTCATCTTGCGCGGCGCCAGGTTGGCCACCATCACGGTGTGCTTGCCCACCAGATCTTCGGGCTTGTAAGCGCTGGCAATGCCGCTGAACACGTTGCGCGTACGGCCTTCGCCCACGTCCAGCGTCAGGCGCAGCAGCTTGGTGGAGCCCTCGACCGGCTCACAGTTCACGATCAGCGCAATGCGCAGGTCGATCTTGGTGAAGTCGTCGATGGTGATAGTGGGGGCGAGTTCTTCGCCACCAGGATGGGAGTTGGCTGCTACGGTTTCAGTAGCTGCTGGCGCTTGTTCTGCTTGCGCTGGGGCCTCAAACAGTGCTTCAAGCTGTTCTGGGGTCACGCGCTGCATCAGGTGCTGGTAGGGCTGGATGGCTTGCACGTCCCCCGCCACGTTCCACTGCTGCATGTTCACCCCCACAAAGCCTTGCACCGCCTGGGCCAGCCCCGGCAGTACGGGGGCCAGGTAGCGGGTGAGCGCGGCAAAGGCGTTGACGAGCACCGAGCACACCTGGTGCAGTGCCTCGTTGTTGCCCGCGTCCTTGGCCAGATCCCAGGGCTTGTTCTGGTCCACATAAGCGTTGACCTTGTCGGCCAGCAGCATGATCTCGCGCGTGGCCTTGCTGTATTCCCGCGTTTCGTACATCTGCGCGATGGCGTCGCTGGCACCGCGCACCTCGGCCAGCAACGCCGCGCCCGTGGTGCCAAATTGGTCGGTCAGCTTGCCGTCAAAGCGCTTGGTCAAGAAGCCCGCCGCGCGGCTGGCGATGTTCACGTACTTGCCGATCAGGTCGCTGTTCACCCGCAGCATGAAGTCTTCGGCATTGAAGTCGATGTCCTCGTTGCGCGCGCTCAGCTTGGCCGCCAGGTAGTAGCGCAGCCATTCGGCATTCATGTTCAGGCTCAGGTACTTGAGCGGGTTCAGGCCCGTGCCCCGGCTCTTGCTCATCTTCTCGCCGTTGTTCACGGTCAAAAAGCCGTGCACGAACACGTTGTTGGGCGTCTTGCGGCCGCTGAAGTGCAGCATGGCGGGCCAGAACAGCGTGTGGAAGGTGACGATGTCCTTGCCAATGAAGTGGTACTGCTCCATCGCCGGGTCGGCCATGTAGGCGTCGTAGCTTTCGCCGCGCTTTTCCAGCAGGTTCTTCAGCGACGCGAGGTAGCCCACGGGGGCATCGAGCCACACGTAGAAGTATTTGCCGGGCGCGTCGGGGATCTCGATGCCGAAATAGGGCGCGTCGCGGCTGATGTCCCAGTCGCCCAGGCCTTCGCTGGTGGTGCCGTCGGGGTTGGTGCGGACGGTGAACCACTCCTTGATCTTGTTGGCCACCTCGGGCTGGAGCTTGCCATCCTGCGTCCAGTTCTCCAGAAACTCCACGCAGCGCGGGTCCGACAGCTTGAAGAAGAAGTGCTCTGAATTCTTCAGCTCGGGCTTGGCACCCGACAGGGCTGAGAAGGGGTTGATGAGGTCGGTGGGCGCGTACACCGTGCCGCATACCTCGCAGTTGTCGCCGTACTGGTCCTTGGCGTGGCACTTGGGGCACTCGCCCTTGATGTAGCGGTCGGGCAGGAACATGTTCTTCTCGGGGTCGAAGAACTGTTCGATGGTGCGTACTTCGATCAGGCTGCCATCGGCACGGTCGCGCAGGTCGCGGTAGATCTGGCGGGCCAGCTCGTGGTTCTCGGGCGCATCGGTGCTGTGCCAGTTGTCAAAGCTGATGTGAAAACCGTCCAGGTACTGCTTGCGGCCGGCCGCGATGTCGGCCACGAACTGCTGGGGCGTTTTGCCCGCCTTTTCGGCCGCAATCATGATGGGCGCACCGTGGGTGTCGTCCGCTCCCACAAAGTTGACCGCGTTGCCCTGCATCCTTTGGTACCGCACCCAGATGTCGGCCTGGATGTATTCCATGATGTGGCCGATGTGAAAGTTGCCGTTGGCGTACGGCAGGGCGGTGGTAACGAAGAGTTTGCGGGCGGAGGTCGTCATGAAAAGCGGCTTTCTCAGGCGGAACCCGCGATTTTAGGCGGTCGTCAGTATCCCTGGCCATTGCGGGCGCTGCGGTGGCCTCCCCAGGTCGCGCAGGTGCCAATCAGGGCGCGCGTGCAGGCCGCCTATGGCGCCACAATGCCCCGCATTCCAACAATCAACAGGAGACAACACATGGCCAGAACATGGGCAAAACGGGTGGGGTGGGGCGTGGGTGGCGCGATATTGGTGGTGGCTGCCTATCTGGCGGCGTGGCCTGTGCCCATTCAGCCGGTGGCCTGGACTGCGCCTGCCGCCCCTGGCTACCAGGGCGTGCACGCCCCCAACCAGCGCCTGGCCCAGCTGAACATCATCGACCTCAAAGGCGAGGTGGGCCCCGAGCACATCGCCTTTGGCAAGGACGGCAAGCTCTACACCACCGTGCTCAGTGGCAGCATTTTGCGCATGAACCCCGACGGCTCGGGTCAGGAGGTGTTTGCCAACACCGGCGGGCGGGTGCTGGGGTTCGCCTTCGATGCGGCGGGCCACCTGATCGCGGCCGATGCCATCAAGGGCCTGCTGTCCATTGCGCCCGATGGCAAGGTCACCGTGCTGGCCGACAAGGTGGGCAACGACCCCATCCGCTATGCCGACGCTGTGGTGGTGGCCCAAAGCGGAAAGATGTACCTGAGCGACGCCTCCACCCGTTTTGCCCCCAAGGACTGGGGCGGTACGTTTGAAGCGAGCGTGCTCGATATCCTGGAGCAGGCCAGCACGGGCCGGGTGATCGAATACGACCCCGCCACCCGCACCACACGCGTGGTGGCCCGGGGCATCAGCTTTGCCAACGGCGTGGCGCTGAGCCAGGACGAAAAACACCTGTTCGTCAACGAAACCGGCAAATACCGGGTGTGGAAGATTGCGGTGGATGCGAATGACCTCGACATTGGTCAGGCCAGCCCCCAGGCCCGCATGCTGCTCGACAACCTGCCCGGCTACCCCGACAACCTGATGCGCGGGCAGGGCGGCAAGGTGTGGCTGGGCTTTGCCAAGCCGCGTGGGGCGGCCATCGACAACATGGCGGGCAAGCCCTGGCTGCGCAGCCTGACCCTGCGCCTGCCGCGTGCGCTGTGGCCCATTCCCCAGCCCTACGGCCATGTGATTGCGTTCACCGACGATGGCAAGGTGGTGGCCGACCTGCAGGACCCGAGTGGCGCCTACCCCGAGACCACTGCGATCACCGAGACGGCGGACCGGCTGTATGTGCAGAGCCTGCACGCGCACGGCCTGGGGTGGCTGCCCAAGCCGTAGGGTTCAGGCCTGGGGCGTTTCAGGCGGTTTCCCCATGGTGCCGGGTCTTCACCTCGGCGCCTGTATCTGTCCACCCAAAGAACCTGCACACCTCGGCCCGCATGGCCAGGGTGTCGGCCCGGCCCAGGGCCATGAGCTCCTGGGTGTAACCGGATTCGAAGAGCAGGTAGCTGGCCAGCGCCGCGCCGCGCACATCGGCCATGTTGGACGTGACGCCCAGGGCGCCCAGCATGGTGCGCACGGGCGTGGGCAGGTCGCCCACGTGGCGCGCAGCCACGGCATCCAGGCGCTGGGATGGCGCAATCACCAGCAGCTCGATGGGGCGCAGTGCGCTGTGCAGGCGTTTTTCTTCGGGGATGAGGGACAGGGTCTGGTTGATGCGCTGCACGCGCTCCACATCCACGGCCAGCGCATCCAGAAAGATGTTGGACAGCGCATGCCCCGCAATCTGCGCCAGCGTGGGGTAGGTGGCCGTGGGGTTGGCGGCGGCATCTCCCTTGGGCTCGTGCATGCGGCCGGCGCCGATCACCAGGATGCGCTCGGCCCCCAGATGAATGGCCGGAGCAATGGGCGCCGACTGGCGCATGGAGCCGTCGCCGAAATATTCGACGTGGTCATCCACCTCAATGCCTTTGGCCGGAAAGATGAACGGAATGGCCGAGGACGCCAGCAGATGCTCGTGCGTGATGCGGTCGCTGGCCGCCTTGCGCTGCGAGCGCACCCAGGGCTTGACGGGTGCGGCGGCTTCAAAAAAGGTGACGTGTTCGCCCGAGCTGTAGCTCGACGCTGTGACGGCAAGCGCTGTGAGATGCCCTTTGCGGATTAGCCGGGGCAGGCGCACCAGCGGCACCATCTTGACCAGCAGTTTTTCGAGCGGGGTGTTGTCCAGCAGCGACTTGGGCCGCATGCGCCGCCAGCGCGCCAGCGCCCAGCCCAGTGACACCAGCGTGAGCCAGCGCGCGCCGCTGCGCATCACGCTGAGCGAGTCGGCGCCATACACCTGGCTGGCGTGGAACTGCCGCCACACGCGCGCAATGCGGCGCACGGCGCGGTCAAAATTGTCGGCCCCGCAGGCCAGCGCCGCCGCGTTGATGGCCCCGGCCGAGGTGCCGGTGATGATGGGGAAGGGGTTGGGTCCGCTCCCCTCGCCACAGGCCTGGCGCAGGTCGGCAATGGCTTCGAGCACGCCCACCTGGTAGGCGGCGCGGGCACCGCCGCCGGTGAGTAGCAGGCCGGTGGCGGGTCTCGCTTCGGCGGGGATATCAGAAGTTACCAAGAGCGGCATGAATGTGTGTGGGGTGGTGTCCCAAGTGTCGGTGGGTGGCTGGGAGCCCTTCATGTGGGAAAACCCGCATGGTTGAGGCGACACTTCGCTTTTCGCTGGGGCGTTCAAGCTTGCCAGGGGAAGTCAATTGTTTGCGCCAGAGGTGGGTTCGTGCTGCTCCCCGGCCTGTGGCATGCTCAAACGCACTTTTTTGGGGAGATGGCTTGAATCCGAGCATCATCGTTTCGCTTGATTTCCCTGCTGCTGCGCCTGCGGTAGATCTGGTCGGGCAGCTGGGCTCTGCTGCGTCTGTCTACAAGGTGGGTTTGCAATTGCTCACGGCGGCTGGACCGTCCTTCGTCCGCGATCTGTTGGATGCTGGCAAGCAGGTCTTTTGGACCTGAAACTGTTTGAAATCCCGAGCTCGGTGGCTGACGCAGTTGCCGCGGCGGGGCAACTTGGGGCTTCTATGGTGACGGTTCATGCGTCGGCAAGATCTTCTGTGCTGGAGGCTGCAGTGGCGTCGGCAGCACACTTCCCTGAGCTCAAAGTGCTGGCACTCACTGTGATCACCAGCATGGACGACGAGGCGCTGCGCGAAGTGGGCGTGGCATCGACAGTGCCAGAACAGGTGCTGCGTCTTGCGCGTCTTGCACACGCAGCAGGCTGCCACGGTGTGGTCGCGTCGCCGCTAGAAGCCAGGCTTCTGCGCAACGCGCTGCCGCAGGGCGCGCTGATCGTCACGCCTGGCATACAGCCGCTGGGGTTTGCAAAAGGCGACCACGCCCGTTTCACCACTGCTAGCGAGGCCATCAAGGCGGGTGCAACGCACGTCGTGGTGGGTCGGCCGATATCGCGCGCTTTGAACCCTGCCGCTTCTTTTGCTGCCCTGTGCGCAGAACTAGAAGTTTGAAAATTTGGCCCGGGATGGGGCGGATCGCCTTTTTTCTGCAGCGTTACAGCTGTGATTCTGTGGGCCGGAGGCCCCGGCACATCGCTGTCTACGGTTGGCGCAGCAGCAGCTGTGCCACCGCGTCACCCTGCAGCACCACAATGCCGTGCTCCCGGGCAAACGCCTGGGCGTTGTCGCTGACCTGCCCCAGGGCAGCCACATAGACGCCTGCGGGGGCCTCGCTGGCCAGCATGGCCGCGTGCAGCTCGCGCAGGGGCTCTACGCCGTGGGTGGCGGCTTTCCAGCGTTTGGCGCTGACCAGCGTGGTTTTGCCACCTTGGGTCAGTCGCATGTCAGCGCCTGCGTTGTTGCCGTTGATCCGCTCTACGGTGTAGCCCGCCCGTGCCCAGGCCGATGCCAGGGTGTCGGCAAAGCTGCGCCAGGGCATGCTGGCCACGGCCTCCAGCATCTCGGCAACCCGGGCGGGGTTGGGGGCGCGCAGCTGCTTCCAGGCGGCGATGCAGCCCACCACGAAGATGGGGAAACCGGCCAGCGCACCCACCACGAAATACTCCTTGGGCAGCAGCGCACCTGCCGCCAGAACGATGAGGCCGACCACCACAAAGCTGATCCACCAGGGCGAGCGCAGCAGCATGGCAAACAGGGATTTCTCGGCCATCTTGAATTTCACGGGGGTCCTTTTCGTTCGGTTTCTCAGGGTGCCGGCTGCTGTGGAGCCAGGGGCAAAGCGTGCGCATTGTCCTTCACGCGCCGGGGGAACAGCGCTTGGATAGACTACCGGCCCCACAGGAGTTAATTGAATGGCAGTCACCGAACAGGGCCTTTTGGCCGCACTTTCCAGCGTGCTGGACCCCCACACGGGCAAGGATTTCGTCAGCACCCGCGCCCTGCGCAATGTGCAGATCAGCGGCGGCGACGTGGCCTTCGATGTGGAGTTGGGCTACCCCGCCAAGAGCTTGGTGCCCGAACTGCGCCGCAATCTCGTGGCCGCTGCCAAGGGCGTGGGGGGCGTCGAGAACGTGTCGGTCAACATCACCACCAAGGTGATTGCGCATGCCGTGCAGCGCGGCGTGCAGCTCTTGCCCCAGGTCAAGAACATCATCGCCGTGGCCTCGGGCAAGGGCGGCGTGGGCAAAAGCACAACGGCCGCCAACCTGGCCCTGGCCCTGGCCGCCGAGGGCGCCAGCGTGGGCGTGCTCGACGCCGACATCTACGGCCCCAGCCAGCCCATGATGCTGGGCATCAACCGCCGCCCTGAAAGCGACGACGGCAAGACCATGGAGCCGCTGGAGAACTACGGCGTGCAGGTCATGTCCATCGGCTTCCTTGTGGACCAGGACGAAGCCATGATCTGGCGCGGCCCCATGGCCACCCAGGCGCTGGAGCAACTGCTGCGCCAGACCAACTGGAAAGACCTCGACTACCTCATCATCGACATGCCCCCCGGCACCGGCGACATCCAGCTCACCCTCAGCCAGCGCGTGCCCATGACCGGCGCCGTGATCGTGACCACGCCCCAGGACATCGCCCTGCTCGACGCCAAGAAGGGCATCAAGATGTTCGAGAAGGTGGGCGTGCCCATCCTCGGCATCGTCGAGAACATGGCCGCGCACGTGTGCAGCAACTGCGGCCATGTGGAACACATCTTTGGCGCCGATGGCGGCAAGAAGATGGCAGCCGAGTACAACATGGACTACCTGGGCGCGCTGCCGCTCGACATGAGCATCCGCCTGCAGGCCGACAGCGGCAAGCCCACCGTGGTGGCCGACCCGGATGGGGATGTGGCCAAGATCTACAAGAAGGTCGCGCGCGACGTGGCGGTGAAGATCGCGCAGCAGGCCAAGGATTTTTCGAGCAAGTTCCCTACGATTTCGATCAGCAAGAACACCTGATCTTCCTGAGTCGCCCCACCATGCCATGAACCTGCTCGCGTCCCTGCGCTACCTGGTGGCGCTGCATGAGCACCGGCACTTTGGCCGGGCGGCGCAGGCCTGCCACATCACGCAGCCCGCGCTGTCCAACGCACTGCGCGCGCTGGAAAAGGAGTTTGGCGTGGTCGTGGTGCGTCGGGGCCGCAGCTTCGAAGGCTTCACGCCCGAGGGCGAACGCGTGCTGGCCACGGCGCAGCGCATGCTGCACGAACACCAGGTGCTGCAGCAGGACCTGAGCAGCGACGCCGCCCACCCGCGCGGCACGCTGCGCCTGGGCGCGGTGCCCACGGCCATGCCCATCCTCGCGCGGTTTGCGGCGCAGTTGCAGGCGCGGCACCCGGGCATCGTGCCGGTGGCGTTGTCGATGAGCTCGCAGGCGCTGGAGGTGGGGCTGGAGAACATTTCACTGGACCTGGCCCTGGGCTACACCGAGCGCATGCCTGTACGCGGCGGCACGCTACGGGCTTGGCCGCAGTATGTGGAGCACTACTTTCTGCTGCGCCGTGCGCCCCGGCCGCCCAAAGGCGCAGCGCGCGGGCTGCAGATCGGCCCACCCATGGCCTGGGCCGATGCGGCGGCGCTGCCGCTGTGCCTGCTCACCCCCGAGATGCACAACCGTAGCTTGGTGGATGGTGCCTTCCGCGCTACAGGCGCCACGGTCATGCCCGCCATGGAAACCGATTCGGTACTGACCCTGGCGCTCAGCGTGGTGGCGGGCCATGTGTGCAGCGTCCTGCCCGGTGCGCTGGTGGACGCCGTGCGCGGCCATGATGGACTGGAGGCCCTGCCGTTGACGAGCCCGGTGCTCACCACCCCCATTGGATTCATGTCGCACCGGCAGGTGCAGCCCACCCGGGCGCTGGATGCGGCACTGGCGCTGTCGCAAGATCGTGAGTGGTTGCAGCACGCCGCAGCGCACAGCGGATTGCTGGCGGCGGAGCCGCTGTAGGCGCAGGTTTTTCCGGCCCTACCCACGCGAAATGGGCCGGGCCGCCCCAGTGCTGGTAGCCACGCGCCGCTGCCACGCGATGAAGGCCGGCGCACCCACCAGCTCCAGCACCGTGAACCCGATAAATGGCGCGGGCGGCAGGCCCAGAAAGGCCATCGACAGCGCCCGGCCCACGCCGCCCAGAAACACCGCGCCCCACAACACCGCAAACAACCGGCCCTCGCGCTCGATGCGCGGCACCAGCGACCCCATTGCCAGGCCCAGCGCCAGCCACACGCCGCCAAAAAACCGCAGGTTGCCATCGAGCAGCGCATCGCTCGGGAGGCCGCTGGTGCGGTAGATCGGGTCGTAGATGCCCATCATCGTAAGCACGCCAGTGGCAACTGGGATCAGCGCCATCACGGCGGTAGTGGCTTGGAGCAGGCGTCGGGTCATGGGCTATCTTTACGGTGTCAGGATGGGGTATTGTTGGGGTGTATCTTGACTGTGTCAAGATTGCCGCCATGAACTCAGCTGAAATTCCGCGCGCCACTTACCACCATGGCGACTTGCGCACCGCACTGGTGTCTGCCGCCGAGGGGTTGCTGGCGTCCGGGGCCACGCTCAGCCTCCGCGCGGTGGCCAAAGCGGCGGGGGTGTCGCATGCGGCCCCATACCACCATTTCGCCAATCTGGATGCGTTGCTGGCTGCCGTGGCCACGCGCGGTTTTCACGACCTGGCGGCCGACATGGAGGCCGCACACCCCGGTGTGGACACCGCCGCCAGACTGGTGGGGCACTGCACCGCCTACGTGGCCTTTGCGCTCGCGCGTCCCGCCGCGTTCCGGCTGATGTTCAGCCCGCTGCTGCAACACAAGGCCGACCACCCGGCGTTGCAAGCGGCGGCGGACGGGGCTTTTGAGGTGCTGCGCAAAGCCGCCCATGCCCATGTGGCCGAAGGGGCGGACGAGCTGGCACTGGCGGGGTGGAGCCTGGCCCACGGGCTGGCAAGCCTGGCGATCGATGGCGCCCTGTCCACCGCGCCCGTGCCCATGCCTTCGGCGCAAGACCTGGCGGCGCTGCTGGCGAGCCGGTTGCTGGAGAACCTGCCAATGGGCAGAGCAGGCAGTGCAGGTGGCGGATGAGTTGGCCCCACGCTGTACAGCGCAATGCCAAGGTGCGCAGCTCATTTGTTTTTGTGATCGACCCATGTGCATCCGCAATTTGACGCACCGGGGTGCCTCGCCGACACTGCGACCGCCCAGCCGCCTTATGCAGGCGGCTTCATAAGCACCACAACAAGACATCCCACGATTTCGCTCCATGCACCTTGCCCCCGAAGCCCCCACCGCAACCGTCGTGGCCGCCGTGTCGGTCAACGACATGCGCGAGCGCATCCGCCGCAAAAGCCGCCTCAAGGGCCGCCAGCCCGAAGACGCGGCCATGGCCGAGGTGGCGCAACTGCTGGGCCCCCGCCCGGCCAGCGGTTTCCGGCGCGACCTGCTCATCGAATACCTGCACCGCCTGAACGACCACTTTGGTGTGCTGCACGACCGGCACCTGGTGGCTCTCGCCAAGCAGATGAACCTGCCGATGGCCGAGGTGTACGAGGTGGCGAGCTTCTACCACCACTTCGGCATCGTGCGCGGCGAGGATGCCCATGCCCCGCGCCTGGTGCTGCGGGTGTGCGACAGCCTGAGCTGCAGCCTGGCCGGTGCCCGCGAGCTGTTGGCCATGCTGCCCGAGCGGCTGCGCGCGGCCGGGCAGGGCGATGTGCAGGTGCAGGCCGTGCCCTGCGTGGGCCGCTGCGAACAAGCGCCGGTGGCGGTGGTGCACCAGTGCCCCGTGCCGCGCGCCACAGTGGATTCAGTGCTGGAGGTAGTGAAATCCAAGACAAATCGGGCTCTAGCGCTTCATCCACAAGCGCTAGTAGCTATCAATTTTGATATTTCTGAGCTGTCCGAGAAGAGCGTGCCAACGCAGCCGGACGGGATCAGCCCCGCGCACACCGACCTCGTCACCTACCGTGCCCACGGCGGCTACCAGACCGCCGCCGCGCTGGTCAACGGAGAGATGGACGCCGAGGCCGTGCTCGCTGCCATGGAGGACTCGGGTTTGCGCGGCCTGGGCGGCGCGGGCTTCCCGGCGGGGCGCAAGTGGCGCATCGTGCGGGACCAGCCCGCGCCACGCCTGATGGCCGTCAACATCGACGAAGGCGAGCCCGGCACCTTCAAGGACCGCACTTATCTGGAACGCGACCCGCACCGCTTTCTGGAAGGCGTGCTCATCGCCGCCCAGGTGGTGGGTACCGAGGCCATCTATATCTACCTGCGCGACGAATACCACGGCTGCCGTGCGCTGCTGCAGCGCGCCCTGGACGACCTGCGCGCCGATCCGCCATGCCCGCTGCCCCACATCGAACTGCGGCGCGGCGCGGGTGCCTACATCTGCGGCGAAGAGTCGGCCATGATCGAGAGCATCGAAGGCAAGCGTGGAGAACCCCGCATGCGCCCGCCCTACATCGCGCAGGTGGGGCTGTTCGGCAGGCCCACGCTGGAGCACAACTTCGAGACGCTGTACTGGGTGCGCGACATTGTGGAACGTGGCCCGCAGTGGTTTGCCAGCTTTGGCCGCCACGGGCGCAAGGGGCTGCGCAGTTTCAGCGTGAGCGGGCGCGTGAAGCACCCGGGCGTCAAGCTCGCGCCTGCGGGCATCACGGTGCAGGAACTCATCGACGAATACTGCGGCGGCATGCTGGACGGCCACCAGCTTTATGCCTACCTGCCCGGCGGCGCGTCGGGCGGTATCCTGCCCACCAGCCTGAGCCACATACCGCTCGACTTCGACACGCTGCAGCCCTACGGCTGCTTCATCGGCTCGGCCGCCGTCATCGTGCTCAGCCAGCACGACCGGGCGCGCGATGCGGCGCTCAACGTGATGCGCTTCTTTGAACACGAAAGCTGCGGCCAGTGCACGCCCTGCCGCGTGGGCACGGCCAAGGCGGCCACGCTGATGCAAGCGCCGAAGTGGGATGAAGAACTGCTCGACGATCTGGCACAGGTAATGGCCGACGCCTCCATCTGCGGCCTGGGCCAGGCGGCGCCCAACCCCATCCGCTGCATCCACAAATACTTTGCGCACGAAGTGGGCGAGGGGCCCTGGCCGGGCGACCTGCCCAAGCCGCGCACGGGTGTGGTCACGGAGAGGCTATGAGCGCAAAGATGGGGAGTAGCGGGTTGTTGTTTCCCTCTGACAGGAGGTCAACAGAGCGTTCAAGCTTGCCTGGGCTTTTTTGCCGCGCAATCGCTTTGTGGATTGCGGGCTGTTCCTGTGGATGGGGGCTCGCGCTGGCCTCGGAGGACCCCGGGAGTTCGCATTGCCAGAGGGTCATTGCGGACGCTTCTGTAGTCGGTGATCTTTTTTTCGAAAGCGATGGCACGACGCTGAGTCCCAACGCCCCGCGGGAATTGCTGCAATTGACCGTGAAACTACAGCGTTTCCCTCCGGCGCAGAGGCTGATTGTGTTCACGGGGTATCAGAGTGCGGCAGAGCGTGAGGGAATCGCACTTTACAGGGCAGAGGTCGCCCGGCGGTTCTTTCTTTCGCGAGGTTTGGCCGTTTCTGCGACTGTGATCGACGGGCGGACCACGACGGCAGTGGCCCATTCCTTCGGAGCGCGGCCTTCCGGTCAGCGTGTTGAATACGAGGCACGGGCGTGGCAGGAGTTTTGTGCCCCTCCCGAATGGAACAAGCAAGAGCCGCGATAGGACAAGCTATGACCATGACTTCCTTCGAACTCGACGGCCAGCCCATCACCGCCCGCCCTGGCGAAACCATTTTGAAGGCCGCGCAGCGCCACGGCGTGGAGATTCCGCACCTTTGCTACAGCGACGGCCTGCGTCCCGACGGCAACTGCCGCGCCTGCGTGGTCGAAATCGCGGGCGAACGCACGCTGGCCCCCAGCTGCTGCCGTGCGCCGACCGAGGGCATGAAGGTGCAGGCCGCCAGCCCCCGGGCGCGCAAGAGCCAGCAGATGGTGGTGGAGATGCTGCTGTCGGACATGCCGGACGTGGGATACCGGTGGAACGATCAAAAGGCCAATACTCCTGAATTGATAGCTGGTGGCGCTTATCCATCAAGCGCTAGTGACCAATTTGACTCAAAAAATCCAGAAACGGTAGGCCAGCACGGCGAGCTGAGCGATTGGGCGGACCGCCTGGGCGTGGCCGTGCGCCCCGCGCTCCAGGCCCTGCGCCGCGAGCAGCCCGCGCCCGACCTGAGCCACCCGGCCATGGCCGTGAATCTGGATGCCTGCATCCAGTGCAACCGCTGCGTGCGCGCCTGCCGCGAAGAGCAGGTCAACGACGTGATCGGCTACGCGCTGCGCGGGGCCGACAGCAAGATCGTCTTCGACCTCGACGACCCCATGGCCGAGAGCACCTGCGTGGCCTGCGGCGAATGTGTGCAGGCCTGCCCCACGGGCGCGCTCAGCCCCAAGACCCACGTCGGCTCGCAAAAGGTGGACCGCAAGGTCGATTCGGTCTGCCCGTTCTGCGGCGTGGGCTGCCTCATCACCTACAACGTGCGCGATGAAAAGATCATCAGCGTCGAGGGCCGCGACGGCCCGGCCAACCACGGCCGGCTGTGCGTGAAAGGGCGCTTCGGTTTCGACTACGCCCACCACCCCGACCGCCTCACGGTGCCGCTGATCCGCAAGCCCGGCGTACCCAAGGAGGTGCGGCCCTACGGCGCTGACTGGCGCGACACCTTCCGCGAAGCGACCTGGGAAGAGGCGCTGGACCTGGCTGCTGGCGCGCTTAAAGCCCTGCGCGACACCCACGGCCCGAAGGCGCTGGCGGGCTTTGGCTCGGCCAAGGGCAGCAACGAAGAGGCCTACCTGTTCCAGAAGCTGGTGCGCACCGGCTTTGGCAGCAACAACGTGGACCACTGCACGCGGCTGTGCCATGCGTCCAGCGTGGCCGCGCTGCTCGAAGGCGTGGGCTCGGGCGCGGTGAGCAACCCGGTAAACGATGTGGAGCACGCCGAGCTGATCTTTGTGATCGGCTCCAACCCTACGGCCAACCACCCCGTGGCGGCGACCTGGATGAAGAACGCTGCCCAGCGCGGCGCCAAAATCGTGCTGGCCGACCCGCGCGTGACCGACATCGGCCGCCATGCGTGGCGCACCCTGCAGTTCAAGGCTGACACCGACGTGGCCATGCTCAATGCGCTGATTCACACGGTGATCGATGAGGGCTTGGTGGATGAGGCCTTTATCAAGGATCGCGCCAACAACTTCGAGGCCCTCAAGGCCAACGTGATGGGCTGCAGCCCCGAAGCCATGGCACCCGTCTGCGGCATCCCGGCCGAGACGCTGCGTGAGGTGGCGCGTGCGTTTGCCACATCGAAGTCCTCCATGATTCTCTGGGGCATGGGCGTGAGCCAGCACATCCACGGCACCGACAACGCGCGCTGCCTCATCGCGCTCTGCGCCGTCACGGGCCAGATCGGCAAGCCCGGCTCCGGCCTGCACCCGCTGCGCGGCCAGAACAACGTGCAGGGCGCCAGCGACGCGGGGCTGATCCCGATGATGTTCCCCAACTACCAGCGCGTGGACAACGCCGGGGCGCATGCCTGGTTCGAAGACTTCTGGGGCACCAAGCTCGACGAAGCGCCGGGCTACACCGTGGTCGAAATCATGCACAAGGCACTGGCCGACGACAGCGACCCGCACAAGGTGCGCGGCATGTACATCATGGGCGAGAACCCCGCCATGAGCGACCCCGACCTGAACCACGCGCGCCACGCGCTGGCCAGCCTGTCGCACCTGGTGGTGCAAGACATTTTTCTGACCGAAACCGCCTGGCTGGCCGACGTGGTGCTGCCCGCCAGCGCTTGGCCCGAAAAGACCGGCACCGCCAGCAACACCGACCGCATGGTGCAGATGGGCCGCCGCGCGTTGAACCCGCCGGGCGATGCGCAGCCGGACCTGTGGATCATTCAGCAACTTGCTCGACGGATGGGGCTGGATTGGAACTACGAAGGCGAAGAGTCCGGCGTGGCCGCTGTCTACGACGAAATGCGCCAGGCCATGCACGCCAGCATTGAGGGCATCACCTGGAACCGGCTGGAGCGGGACTCCAGCGTGACCTACCCCTGCCTCACGCCCGACGACCCCGGCCAGCCCATCGTGTTCACCGAGAAATTCCCCACCCCCACGGGCCGCCTGCAACTGGTGCCCGCCAGCGTGATCCCGGCCGCCGAAAAGCCCGATGCCGACTACCCCCTGGTGCTCATCACGGGCCGCCAGCTGGAGCACTGGCACACGGGCAGCATGACGCGGCGCAGCACCGTGCTCGACGCCATCGAGCCTATGGCCACCGCATCGCTGCATGGCGACGAACTTGACCGGCTTGGCGTGGCGCCCGGTGCCCTGGTGGGCATCCGCTCGCGGCGCGGCATGGTGCAGGTGCGCGTGCGGCGCGACGACGGCACGCCGCGCGGCACGGTGTTCATGCCTTTTGCGTACGTGGAGGCGGCAGCCAACCTGCTCACCAACGCGGCGCTGGACCCATTTGGAAAGATCCCGGAGTTCAAGTACTGCGCGGTGGCGGTGGAGGTGTTGCAGGGCACCGGCAGCGAAGTCGCCTGACGCCGCGTGATCCGCACGCGGGTTGTGGGGCTTTGCGGTCATTGCTGTCTGAGGGGGCTGCGCCGGGGTAAAGTCTGCGCCCATGACTGAGCGCCCCTACACCGACGTTGCCGTGATCATGCGGTGCGAGCACATCGACAACCGCTGGCAGCCCTGGCGGTGGTCGCTGGCCGAGGTGGTGATCAACGAGCCCGCCTTTGGCACCGAGCCGCGCCAGATCCTCCGGGACGAGCGTGCGCAGCGCTGGTTGTTCCCGGGGTTCCGGGCAGAGCTGTTCCGCGACGACGCCGAGGGCTACCACCTCAATCTCACCTCGCCCGCCCCGTGCTGGTTTGTGATGTGGCGCCGCGATGACGACCCTGGCACTGGCGAGATCCCGCTGGCCCGCCCCGTGGCTGTGAGCCTGAGCTACCACGACGCTGGCCGCTGGCTGGACGCGCAGGAAACCGTGGAACAGGTGCCAGCCGCACCCGAAGTGGTGGAAGCGCTGCGCGCTTTTGTGGCCGAGCACTACCAGCCCGAACCCAAACGCCGCAAGCGGCCGGACAGTTTCCGCACGCTGCAAGACCGGTTTGGAAACCCAGCATCTGTGTCCACTGAAAAAACGCGTGGTGGAGGTGGCGGTCATGGCTGACGGGTTCCTGGGCCGCTGGTCGCGCCGCAAGCAGGAGGTGCGCGAAGGCAAGCCGGTGGAGGAACCTCCACCACCCGCTCCGTCGTTGCCTCCGGCCGCGTCTTCGTCGTCACCGCCTAACCTGTCCTCCGTGGCAGCCGGCGCCACCCTCACCGCCGCAGAAGGCGCTGCCCCTGCTGCAGAAGCCCCCCCGCCACCCACGCTGGCCGATGCCCAGGCGCTTACGCCCACGTCCGATTTCAAGGCCTTTGTGGCCCGCGATGTATCGCCCGAGGTGCGCAACCTGGCCATGAAGAAGCTCTTTGCCGACCCGCACTTCAATGTGATGGATGGCCTCGATATCTACATCGGCGACTACACCCAGCCCGACCCGCTGCCCGAAGGCATGCTGCGCAAAATGGCCAGCGCCCATGCGATGGGCTTTTTTGATCATGAAAAGAAGGCTGATGCAGCGCCTGATGTTCCAGTCAATGGCGCCGCCGTAGAAGCCAGTGCAGACGCAGAGGCAATAGCCCCTGCCCTTGCTCAGCCTCGGGATGATGCGGAGGGGCACGCGCCCGCAGACGTGGCACAGTCCGGGGTATGCAACGCTATTCCTAGCGCCCCCTCCAGCGAGCTTGAGATGGCCACCCGCCCCCATAAGGATGCGGTGGCCCTGCCAGCCAGCCACACAGAACATGACCACGACGCTCATCTGCGACTGCAACCAGACGATGCCCCTCAACGCGAAGGCGTTGGGCGCGGCGCTGCATGAAGACCTGACACTCCACTCCACCCTGTGCCGCCGCGAGGCGGGGGCCTTTCAAAAGGCCATCCAGTCGGGTGACGATGTGGTGGTGGCTTGCACCCAGGAGCAGCGCTTGTTTGGCGATCTGGGCCAGCAGACCGAAGGCGCAGTGTCGCCCATCCGGTTTGTGAACATCCGCGAAACCGGTGGCTGGAGCCGCGATGCCGCCAAGGCCAGCCCCAAGATCGCCGCGCTGCTGGCCGCCGCCCGCCTGCCTGATCCACCGCCCGTGCCCACGGTCACTTACAAGAGCACGGGCCGCTTGCTCATCATCGGCCCCCTCGACCAGGCCGAACAGGCTGCCGCCCTGGTGTCGGATGTGCTGGATGTGACCCTGTTCACCCAAGGCCCCGGCAATGCGGGTGGTGCGCAGGCGCGGCGTTTTCCCGTGCTGGGTGGGCGCATTACGGGCCTTACCGGCTGGCTGGGTGCGTTTGAGCTGCAGTGGAAGGCCGACAACCCCATTGACCTGGATCTGTGTACACGCTGCAACGCCTGTGTGGCGGCCTGCCCCGAGAACGCCATCGGCCTCGATTACCAGATCGACATGGCGGCCTGCAGCTCGCACCGCGACTGTGTGAAGGTGTGCCAGGTGGCGGGTGCCATCGACTTCACCCGTGACGCCACGGCGCAGACCGAGCGTTTTGACCTGGTGCTCGACCTGCGTTCGCCCACCGCCACGCCCACCTTCTTGCAGCACGCGCTGCCGCAGGGTTACCTGCGCTGGGACGGGCGTAGTGATGGGGTCAATATGGCCACGCTGCTGAAGCTGCGCGAGCTGGTGGGCGAGTTCGAAAAGCCCAAGTTTTTTGTCTACAAACAAAAGCTTTGCGCCCACAGCCGCAACGAAACCGTGGGCTGCAATGCCTGCGTGGACATCTGCTCGGCCGAAGCCATTGCCAGCGACAAAAGCCGTCAGCAAATCAAGGTGAACCCCAACCTGTGTGTCGGCTGCGGCGCCTGCACCACCGTGTGCCCCACGGGCGCGCTGACCTATGCCTACCCCAGTGCGACCGAGCAGGGCACCAAGCTCAAAACCCTTTTGTCCACCTACGCCGCTGCAGGTGGCAAGGATGCTGTGCTGCTGCTGCACAGCCAGGGGCGCGGACAGGCGCTGGTGGAAGAGCTGGGTCGTGCCGCCCAGTTGAAACTGGCGCAGGGCGTGCCTGCCAATGTGATCCCGGTGGCGCTGTGGCACACCGCCAGCACCGGGGTGGACCTGTGGCTCAGCGCCATTGCCTACGGCGCTTCGCAGGTAGTGTTGCTGACGACACAGGAGGAAGCACCGCAGTACCTCGACGGCCTGCAGGCACAGATGGATGTGGCGCAAGCCATCTTGCGGGGCCTGGGCTACACGGGCACCCATGTGCAACTGCTGCTCGCCACCCATCCCACCGAGCTGGACGCCGCCTTGCAGGCCCTGGGCCAGACTCGCCAGAAGACCCCGGCCGTGGCCGCGCGCTTTGCCGTGGCGCAGGAAAAGCGCAGCACGCTGGAGATGGCTCTGGACCATCTCATCGAGCAGGCCCCGATATCTGTGGCCGAGCGACCTGCAGCCATTGCCTTGCCCGCAGTGGGGTCGCCGCTGGGCACCATTGAAGTCAACAAGGACCGCTGCACCCTGTGCCTGAGCTGCGTGAGCGCCTGCCCGGCCAGTGCGCTGCAGGACAACCCGCAGCTGCCGCAACTGCGCTTTATCGAAAAGAACTGCGTGCAGTGTGGCCTGTGTGTCACCACCTGCCCGGAAGACGCCATCACCCTGCAGCCGCGCCTGCTGCTGGCGCCGGAGCGTGCGCAACTGCGCGTGCTCAACGAGGCCAAACCCTGGGCCTGTGTGCGCTGCAGCAAGCCCTTTGGCACCGTCAAGGCCATCGAGGCCATGCTGGGCAAACTGTCGGGCCACGCGATGTTCCAGGGAGACGCGCTGGAGCGCCTGAAGATGTGCAGCGACTGCCGCGTGATCGACCTGTATTCCTCCCAAAGCGAAACGAAAGTGACGGACCTGTGAGCGCCCAACCTGCTTCTTTGACCCCCCCTGGCGGCAGCTCTGCGCTGGATGAGGAAACGGCACGCGCCGAACTCTATGGTCTGCTGTCGCAGCTGTACTACGCCGCGCCCAGCGCCGAGCTGTTGTCTGCCTTGCGGGTAGCCGTGACCGAGGCGCCCGCCGACGGAGCCTTTTTGCAAGAGCCTTGGCAGGTGCTGGTGGGCGCGGCCCGCGAACTGAGCGATGCCGCCATCGCGCAGGAGTTCGACCGTCTCTTTGGCGGTGTGGGCAAGCCCGAGGTGTTTTTGTATGGCTCGCATTACCTGAGCGGTTTTCTGAATGAGAAGCCACTGGCTCGTTTGCGCACCGACCTGGATCGGCTGGGGCTGGCACGCGACGATTCCATGTCCGAAACCGAAGACCACATCGCGTACCTGTGCGAGGTGATGCGCTACCTGATCGCGGGGGATGATGTCGCTGTCTGCAACCTGACGGCGCAGTGCGACTTTTTTGCAACGCATCTGCAGCCCTGGGTTTTGCAGTTGTGTGATGCCCTGGCTGCCCAACCGCAGGCGCGCTTCTATGCAGCGCTGGCCCAGTTCACACGGGCCTTCGTGTCGGTGGAGGCCCAGGGCTTCGACATGCTTGACTAACCTCTGGGAGGCTCGAAAAGCCTGCTCAGGTTGCTACAAAAGATGAGCGTCTTAGTGGGAGGTGTAAAGCTCGATTGCAGGCTTTTACACACTGACATAGACTGTATGAATTCCGTTTCATAGCTGCCAGCCATTCTGGAGACAAGCATGCAGAACCGCCAGCCCAATTCTTCACGCCGGAGCTTCTTCTCCGGCGCCGCCACCGTAGGGGCTGCAGCCGCAGCCGTCGTGGCACTCCCCCATGTAGTTCCCTCAGATGCCGTCGTGTCTGAACCCGCTCGGGTGGCGCCAGAAAAAGGCGGTGGCTATCACCTGTCTGCGCACGTGAAGCAGTACTACAAGACCACCCAACTCTGAAGCGGGGCGTGCCATGTTGCTAACCAAGAAGTCCTCCCACGCTGCGCAGGTCGCATCGTCTCCTTTTGTGCACAGCTTGCGCCGTGGCCTGTCGCAGGCGCTGCCCACGATGGACCGCCGTTCGTTCCTGCGCCGCTCCGGCCTGGGGGTGGGCGTGGGTATTGCGGCGTCGCAGCTCACGCTGGTCAAAAAATCCAATGCTGCTGAGGGTGCCAAGGTGGGCATCGGCGACAGCAAGATCGAAGTACGCCGCACCATCTGCACCCACTGCTCGGTGGGGTGTGCGGTGGATGCGGTCGTCGAAAACGGCGTGTGGGTGCGGCAAGAGCCTGTGTTCGATTCGCCCATCAACCTGGGCGCCCACTGCGCCAAGGGTGCGGCACTGCGTGAACACGGCCACGGGGAGTACCGCCTGCGCTACCCCATGAAGCTCGTCAACGGCAAATACGAGCGCATCAGCTGGGACACGGCCCTGAACGAAATCACGGCCAAGATGAAAGAGCTGCGTGCCGCCAGCGGCCCGGATAGCGTGTACTTCGTCGGCTCGTCCAAGCACAACAACGAGCAGGCCTATCTGCTGCGCAAGTTTGTGAGCTTCTGGGGCACCAACAACTGCGACCACCAGGCGCGCATCTGCCACTCGACCACCGTGGCGGGCGTGGCCAACACATGGGGCTATGGCGCCATGACCAACTCGTACAACGACATGCAAAACAGCAAGGTCGCTCTGTACATCGGCTCCAACGCGGCCGAGGCCCACCCGGTGAGCATGCTGCACATGCTGCACGCCAAGGAAACCGGCTGCAAGATGATCGTGGTGGACCCACGCTTCACTCGCACCGCAGCCAAGGCCGACGAGTACGTACGCATCCGCTCGGGCACCGACATCCCGTTCCTCTTCGGCCTGCTGTATCACATCTTCAAGAACGGCTGGGAAGACAAAAAGTACATCAACGACCGTGTCTATGGCATGGAGAAGGTGCGCGAGGATGTGCTGGCCAAGTGGACACCCGACAAGGTGGAAGAGGCCTGCGGCGTCAAGGAAGACCAGATGTTCAAGGTCGCCAAGATGCTGCACGACAACAACCCCGGCACCATCGTATGGTGCATGGGCCAGACCCAGCACACCATCGGCAACGCCATGGTGCGTGCCTCGTGCATTTTGCAACTGGCACTGGGCAATGTGGGCAAAACGGGTGGCGGCACCAACATCTTCCGCGGCCACGACAACGTGCAAGGTGCCACCGATGTCGGCCCCAATCCCGATTCGCTGCCTGGCTACTATGGCCTGGCCGAAGGCTCGTGGAAGCACTTCGCCGCAGTCTGGGGTGTGGACTTCGAGTGGATCAAAAAGCAGTACGCATCGCCCGCGATGATGACCAAGAGCGGCATCACCGTATCGCGCTGGATCGATGGTGTGCTGGAGAAGAATGAGCTGATCGACCAGGACTCCAACCTGCGCGGCGTGTTCTTCTGGGGCCACGCGCCCAATTCGCAGACCCGTGGCCTGGAAATGAAGCGGGCCATGGACAAGCTGGATCTGCTCGTGGTGGTGGACCCGTACCCCTCGGCCACCGCCGCCATGGCCGCCATGCCCGGCAAGGCCGAAGACCTGAACCCCAACCGTGCGGTGTACCTGTTGCCAGCCGCCACGCAGTTTGAAACCAGCGGCTCGTGCACGGCCTCCAACCGCTCCATCCAGTGGCGCGAGAAGGTGATCGAGCCGCTGTGGGAGAGCCGTTCGGACCACATGATCATGCACCAGTTCGCTGAGAAGCTGGGCTTTGCCGCCGAGCTGTCCAAGAACTTCAAGATGCAAAAGGTCAAGGGCATGGACGAGCCCGTGATCGAAGACATCCTGCGCGAAATCAACAAGTCGGTCTGGACCATTGGCTACACGGGCCAGAGCCCCGAGCGCCTGAAGGCCCACATGCGGAACATGCATCTGTTCGATGTGAAAACCCTGAAATCGAAGGGTGGCAAGGACAAGGAAACCGGCTACGACTTTGGGGGTGACTACTTTGGCTTGCCATGGCCCTGCTACGGCACGCCGGAGCTCAAGCACCCTGGCTCGCCCAACCTGTACGACACCTCCAAACACGTGATGGAAGGCGGCGGCAACTTCCGCGCCAACTTCGGCGTCGAGAAGGATGGCGTCAATCTGCTGGCCGAGGACGGCTCGCATTCGGTGGGCAGCGAGATCACCACGGGCTACCCCGAGTTCGACCATGTGCTGCTGAAAAAGCTGGGCTGGTGGGACGACCTGAGTGACGCCGAGAAGGCCAAGGCCGAAGGCAAGAACTGGAAGACCGACCCTACGGGCGCGATCATTCGCGTGGCCATGAAGCATGGCTGCCATCCGTTTGGCAACGCCAAGGCCCGCGCTGTGGTGTGGAATTTCCCCGATGCCATTCCGCAGCACCGCGAACCGCTGTATGGCACCCGGCCCGATCTCATGGCCAAGTACCCCACCCACGACGACAAGAAGGCCTTCTGGCGCCTGCCCACGCTGTACAAGAGCGTGCAGGAGAAAAACGTGGCGGACAAGGTGCACGAGAAATTCCCGCTCATCCTCAGCTCTGGCCGTCTGGTCGAGTACGAAGGCGGTGGCGAGGAAACCCGCTCCAACCCCTGGCTGGCCGAGCTGCAGCAGGAGTCGTTTGTCGAGATCAACCCCAAGACTGCCGCAGACCGGGGCATCCGCAACGGCGAGCGTGTGTGGCTCAGCTCTCCCACTGGAGCACGGATCAACGTGCAGGCCCTGGTCACCGAGCGCGTGGCGCCCGATACGGTGTGGATGCCGTTCCACTTCTCGGGCCGCTGGCAGGGCGCGGACATGCTGGCTTATTACCCCAAGGGCGCGGCGCCTGTGGTGCGCGGTGAGGCCGTGAACACCGCAACGACGTATGGCTACGACAGCGTGACCATGATGCAAGAAACCAAGACCACGATCTGCAACGTGGAACGCGCCTGATCGCGCCACGCAAGGAGACACACATGGCACGAATGAAATTCATCTGTGACGCAGAGCGCTGCATCGAATGCAACGGCTGCGTGACCGCCTGCAAAAACGAACACGAGGTGCCCTGGGGCGTGAACCGCCGCCGCGTGGTCACGCTCAATGACGGTGTACCGGGTGAAAAATCCATCTCGGTCGCGTGCATGCACTGCAGCGATGCACCCTGCATGGCTGTTTGCCCAGTCAATTGCTTTTATCGCACCGAAGAAGGTGTGGTGCTGCACGACAAGGATGTGTGCATTGGTTGCGGCTATTGCAGCTACGCCTGCCCCTTTGGCGCGCCGCAGTTCCCTTCGTCCGGTACCTTCGGCGTGCGTGGCAAGATGGACAAGTGCACCTTCTGCGCCGGTGGCCCCGAGGCCCACGGCAGCCAGGCCGAGTTTGAAAAATACGGCCGCAACCGCCTTGCCGAGGGCAAACTGCCCGCCTGCGCAGAAATGTGCTCCACCAAGGCCCTGCTGGCCGGTGATGGCGATGTGGTGGCAGATATTTTCCGCAACCGTGTGGTACAGCGTGGCAAGGGCGCCGAAGTGTGGGGCTGGGGCACGGCCTATGGGTCACAACAGGCAGGCCAGCCTGCAGGAGGCAAGTCATGATGATGAAGCGTCTTGTTCATTCGGCCCTGGCCGCCGCAGTGGCGCTGGTGGCGCTGACCGCCTGTGGCGAGAAGCCGCAGACCGGCGCGGGCATCCGCAGCGATGCAGCTCCCTATGCAGGTACGGGCAGCAATTTCATGCAGCCCGGCTGGAAGGCCGGAGACAAAGCCGGTTGGGAAGCGCAGTTGAAGGCGCGTCAGCTGTACGGCCAGAACGAATACACCCGCACTCAGTCCAAGTGAGGCCCGCCATGAAACACATCATGTGGTCCCTGGCTTTGGCGGCGGGATGTGCCTGGGGGCCAGCGGGTGCCCAGGCTCCGGCAGCGCCAGATGCCGCCGCGCCTGCGGTCACGGCATCGGCTGCTCCCGCAGCGACCGGCGGCATTCAAAGCCAAAACATTTTCGAGGTCAAGCCAGACGCCAGCGCAGACCCCAAATACGCCGAGCAGACCAATGGCGAACGCGCCAAGGTGCAGCCCGGCAACAACGCGCCCATGTGGCGCCAAGTGGGGCAGGGCGTGACGGGCTACAGCAGCCTGCCCAAAAGCCAGGCGCCCGAGGCGGGCAACCTGATCCAGCCGTTCGTGCAGTACCCAGGCTCGCGTTTCACCAACGCAGGCGAGGCATGGCGCCAGGTGCGCAACCACTGGATCATTCCTTACGGTGCGGCCTTGTTTGCCATCGTGTTGCTGGCGTTGGGCATCTTTTACTTTGTCAAAGGTCCGCTGGGGCATGAACACCCTGACGGCACCGGAGCCCGCCGCATCGAACGCTTCACACCTTTCGAGCGTGCTGCGCACTGGTCCAATGCCTTTGCGTTCATCGCGTTGGCCATCTCTGGCATCGTCATGGCGTTTGGTAAGTTCTTCCTGCTGCCCATCATGGGGGCCACGCTGTTTGGCTGGCTTACGTATGCGCTCAAGAACGTACACAACTTCATGGGACCGCTGTTTGCTGTCTCATTGCTGGTGATCATCCTTACCTTCGTCAAGGACAACATCGCCAACCGGGCCGACTTTGTGTGGCTGTCCAAGGGCGGCGGCATGCTGGGGGGTGACCACCAGGTTCCTTCCCACCGCTTCAACGCCGGCGAGAAGGGCCTGTTCTGGTGGGGCATCACCATACCCGGCATCTTTGTGGTGGCCACCGGCTTGGTGCTCGACAAGCTCATTCCTGGCTTTGGTGACGTGCGCGGCGACATGCAGATCGCCCACATGATCCACGCCACCCTGGCGATCTGGATGATGGCGCTGATCTGCGGCCACATCTACATGGGCACGGTGGGCATGCGCGGCGCCTACAAGGCCATGAGGACGGGGTACGTGAGCGAGGGGTGGGCCAAGGAGCACCACGAGCTTTGGTACGACGACGTGCAGGCGGGCAAGATTCCCCGCCAGCGCAGCGCCAACCCATCCGCAGCCGATGCTGCAGCTACACCATCTGCGGGCCAGCCCGCGCAGGTATGAGGTTCCGCACCATGATGCAATTTTCTCGATCTTCCCTGCTGGCGTTGTGCGCGGCCAGCGTCTGTACCCTGGCATCGGCCAAGCTGCCTGCGCCTTCACCGGAGGCTGCCGCCAAAGCTGCAGAGGCGGCGGCCAAAGCCGCCTGGGCCGGCAAGGTGGACAACTACAAGTTGTGCCTGTCACAAGACCGTGTGGCGGCCCACTACCGCAAAACCACGCCAACAGCCAAGCCTGCAACGGCAGCAGGCGCTGCGTGCACCGACCCCGGCCCCTTCGCCTACACACCGCCCGCTGCCAAGCCCATTGAAGCGGCGGGTGCCCATTCGCCACCGGGCACGGCCAGCAGCCCACCCAGCACGCTGGCACCTGCCGCAGCTGCGTCAGCGCCCAAGTCCTGACGCCAGCCACTGTCCCGCTGTCAAAAAGAGCCGCGCCCACTTGGTGGAGCGCGGCTTTTTTGTGGTGGTCGCAGTACGTGCTTTTCCCCGATTCAGATGCCCCATGCCCCTCCTTGGGGAGAGGTACTGCGTATATTCGCCCCATGTCTCTTTCATCACCTTCCGCCTCCCCGGCTGCGCCCGTGCTGCCGCGCCTGACGCAGGCGCATGCGCCCCTTACCCACAGCGTGGAGGTCGTGAACGAACTGGGCGAGCGCGAGCAGGTGCAGATCCCCGCCGAGCGGGCGCTCACCATCTATGTCGACAAGCGTGAACTCGTCACCCTCATGACCCTGGGCGCGCAGCCGGAACTGCTGGTGCTGGGCTATCTGCGCAACCAGCGGCTGGTGGAGTCCGTGTTCGACATCGAATCCATCACCGTCGATTGGGAGGTGCACGCCGCCGCCGTGCGCACGCGCCACGGCATCGCCCGCATTGAAGAGCGCACCGCGAGCAAGGTGGTCACCACCGGCTGCGGCCAAGGCAGTGTGTTTGGCGGGCTCATGGACGAGGTGGACCGCATCACCTTGCCTGAGGCACGCCTGACACAGGGCGAGCTGTACGGCATCGTCAACGCCATCCGCCTCAAGGAAACCACCTACAAGTCCGCAGGCTCCGTGCACGGTTGCGCCTTGTTCCGGGGGGAGGCGCTGCTCACCTTTGTGGAAGACGTGGGGCGCCACAACGCCATCGACACCATTGCAGGGTGGATGTGGATGAATACAGATGGCAAGGGACCAGAAAGTGGCGCTTCCTCCACGCTATCCGGCGGCACGCCTGCAGAAAATGCCGCTTCGGAGAGCCTGCACGCGCCCATGTCCGGTGCAGACAAGGTGTTCTACACCACGGGCCGACTCACCAGCGAAATGGTCATCAAATCTGCGCAGATGGGCGTCCCCATCGTGGTGTCCCGCAGCGGCATGACCCAGATGGGGCACGCCGTAGCGCAGCAACTGGGCCTGTGCGCCATCGGGCGCGCCACCAATCGCCGGTTTGTCTGCTACAGCGGTACAGATCGGCTGGTGCTGCAGCCGGAGCTGGCGCAGGTACCCGTCGTACCGGTGGCCAGAGGCGGAGCTGGAACTGCCTCCTGAGGAGGCGGGGCTGTGTGAAGGGGGCGTTACGCGATTTCGGGAAACATCGCAGTCCGAACTGCCGGCTGGTGATTGAAAGAAACCGCTCCCGCAATGGCATGATCGCCCCATGAAAGACCTGAACGCCAAGAGCGCCTGGGCCGATACCCTGCCCAGCCAGTGGGGGCCTGAGTCCGCCAAGATCGAAATTCCCTTGGGGGAGCAGCCGCCCGCGCCATCTGCCGGCGCCGCATCCACCATGGCCCCGGCTCCCGCCAAGTTGTCCCTGTGGGACTGGATGCGTGAAGGCCTGCGGGCCGCGTTGTTCCTGTCGCCGCGCACTGCTGCTGCAGCGCCTTCACCCTGGCAGGTGCTGGTGCTATCGCTGCTGGGTGGCGCGTTGCTGGTGGGGGCTGCGCGGTTTCAGGTGGCGGGGCCTGTGCAGTTCAATCTGCGGGGCTGGCTGGCGCCGATGTGGAGCAGCCTGGTGCTGATGTGGCTGGCCTGGTGGGCCATGGCCCCGGCCCAGCGTGCGGCGGCACAAGAGCCCTCGGAGGGTGTTTCGGGGCCTTCGGGCGGGCTGGCGGCCTGGTATGTGTTGTCCGCGTGGGCTCCGCTGGCGCCTTTGTTGTTGCTGTATGTCTTGATGGGGGCCGTGGCGCACAAGCCAGACCTGTGGGGCGGGGCGGTGGCTGGCAATGTTTTCTGGGTGGCCTATGGCGTGCTCACGCTGTGGGTGCTGGCCACGCTGGTGGTGGTGAGTGCACGCTTCATCCGCTCGCGGCTGCGCACGGCCATCTTTTCGGTGGCGATGGCAGCCGTGATCGGGGTGGGCATGTGGCAGTTCCAGGACCAGCCCTGGGAGCTGGACGCCTTGGCCGCTGCATCTGCCCAGTCGGGCGAGGAGGGACAGGCACAACCGGAGCCCGCGCACCTTGTGCTCTCGCAAGCAGTCTTTGAAAACCAGCAGGCGCTCTGGGATCGGCAAGTGCAGGCCCTGCCTGCTGGCCGCGATGGCGTGGTGGATGTCTATGGGCTCGTGTTCGCCCCCTACGCCAGCGAAAACGTGTTCCGGCGTGAAAGCACCATGGTCAGCACGCTGCTGCAAGAGCGCTTTGACGCCCAGGGCCGTGTGGTTCACCTGCTCAACCACGCAGAAACCGCCGATACCCATGCCTGGGCCACGCCGCAGAACCTGCAGCGTGCCATCGCTGCGCTGGCCCAGCGCATGGACCGTGACAGCGATGTGCTGGTGATCTACATGACCTCGCACGGTGCGCGCAACCATGAGCTGGCGGCCTCGCACTGGCCGCTGGAGGTGCCCCCGGTCACCCCCGAAATGCTGCGCGCCATGCTGGACGAGGCGGGCATCCGCCACCGCGTGATTGCCGTGTCGGCCTGTTTCTCGGGCGGCTGGATCGAGCCCTTGGCCACCGACAGCAGCCTCATCATGACCGCCGCCGATGCCACGCACACGTCATATGGCTGCGGCACGCGCTCCGAGCTGACCTTCTTTGGCCGGGCGGTGTTCCACGAACAGCTGCGCCAGACACATTCGTTCACCGAAGCCTTTGCCAAGGCCATCCCCGTGATTGCGCAGCGCGAGGTGGAGGCGGGCAAGCAAGACGGCTTCTCCAACCCGCAGATCCATGTGGGCGCGCAGATTGTGCCGGTGCTGCGTGCGCTGGAGCATCGCCTGCAAACGGCAGAGGCAGAAGGCAGCGCAGAGGCCCAGGTGGCCGCAGCGGGCGCAAAGCCCTGAGCTTCGCCAGAGCGTTCCATTTGCGCTAAGGTTCAGCGCCATGAATCTGTCTTTTTTACGCTTGGGCTGGCGCACGCTGGCCCGTGACCTGCGCGCGGGCGAGTTGCGGCTGCTGATCGTGGCCGTTACGCTGGCGGTGGCAGCCCTCACGTCGGTCGGTTTTTTTGCCGACCGCCTGCAAGGTGGCCTGCAGCGCGATGCCTTGCAGCTGCTCGGGGGCGATGCCGTAGTGGCCAGCGACAACCCCACGCCCCCCGCCTTTGTCGAGCAGGCCAAGGCCCTGGGCCTGCAGACCGTGACCACGCTGGGCTTTCCGACCATGGGCCGCGCCAGTGACGCCCAGGGCGGCGCCAGCAAGCTGGTGGCGCTCAAAAGCGTGCCCCCGGGCTACCCGCTGCGTGGCAGCCTCAAGGTGGCAGACGCCCCCGGCGCGCTCGACCAGCCCACCCGCGACATCCCGGCGCGCGGCGAGGTGTGGGTGGATGCCCCGCTGCTCGAATCGTTGAACCTGGCCATGGGCGACATGCTGCTACTGGGCGATTCGCAGCTGCGCATTGCACGCATCATCGTGATCGAGCCCGACCGCGGTGCCGGTTTCATGAGCTTCGCCCCACGGGTGATGGTGAACGAGGCCGACCTGCCCGCCACCGGCCTGGTGCAGCCCGCAAGCCGCCTGACCTACCGCTTCGCCGTCATCGGGTCGGCCCCTGCGGTCAAGGCGTTCAGCGAATGGGCTGTTGCCGAATCGAAAAAACCCGAAGTGCACGGCGTGCGCGTGGAGTCGCTCGAAAGCGGCCGCCCGGAAATGCGCCAGACGCTGGACCGCGCGCAGAAATTCCTGAGCCTGGTGGCCCTGCTGGCAGCGCTGCTGTCGGCCGTGGCCGTGGCCCTGGCCGCGCGCGGCTTTGCGGCCGAGCACCTGGATGCCTCGGCCATGCTGAGGGTGCTGGGCCAGAGCCAGCGCACCATCGCGGGCGCCTACACGGCCGAATTTGCGTTGGTGGGCCTGTTTGCCAGCTCATTGGGCGTGGCGCTGGGCTATCTGGTGCACTACGCCTTTGTGCTGCTGCTGGCGGGCCTGGTCGAGTCGGCCCTGCCGCCGCCCAGCCTGTGGCCCGTGGCGTTTGGGCTGGGCATGGGGCTCACGCTGCTGTTTGCCTTTGGTCTGCCGCCTGTGCTGCAACTGGCACAGGTGCCGCCGCTGCGGGTGATCCGGCGCGACGTGGGCGGGCTCAAGCCTGCCTCGCTGGCGGTGCTGGGCATTGGGGTGGCAGGCTTTGCCGCCTTGCTGCTCACGGTCAGCAGCGACATCACGCTGGGCCTGATTGCCGTGGGTGGCTTTGCCGGGGCGGTGGCCCTCTTTGCCGGGCTGTCGTGGGTGGCGGTGAAGCTGCTGCGCAAAAGTGTGAACGAGGCCACCGCGCCCCGCTGGCTGGTACTGGCCACACGGCAGATTTCTGCGCGACCGGCCTATGCCGTGGTGCAGGTGAGCAGCCTGGCCGTGGGGCTGCTGGCGCTGGTGCTGCTGGTGCTGCTGCGCACCGACCTGGTGGACAGCTGGCGCAAGGCCACCCCGCCCGATGCGCCCAACCGTTTTGTGATCAACGTGATGCCCGACCAGGCCGACGCCTTCCAGCAGACGCTCAAGGACGGTGGTGTGGCCAAGTACGACTGGTACCCCATGATCCGGGGCCGCCTGTTGGCTGTGAACGGCAAACCCGTGGGCCCGGCCGACTATACCGACGACCGCGCCAAGCGCCTGGTGGACCGTGAGTTCAACCTGTCGAACGCCGTGGAGGCACCGCCCCACAACCAGGTGGTGGCCGGTGCCTGGACGCCGGGCGAAGAGGGCGCGATCAGCGTCGAAGAAGGCATTGCCGAAACCCTGGGCCTGAAGATGGGCGACCGCCTGCTGTTCGACATGGGCGGCGTGCAGAACGAGGCACGCATCACCAGCCTGCGCAAGGTGGACTGGGGCTCGATGCGGGCCAACTTCTTCGTGATGTACCCCGTGGCCACCGTCAAGGACGTGCCCGTGACCTACCTGGCAGCCTACCGTGCGCCCGAGACCAACGGTTTTGACAACGGTCTGGTGCGCCAGTTTCCCAACATCACCAACGTGGACATGGGCGCCACCATTGCCCAGGTGCAGCGCGTGCTGGAGCAGGTGATCCGCGCGGTCGAATTCCTGTTCGCCTTCACCCTGGCTGCTGGGCTGGTGGTGCTGTTCGCCGCCGTCACGGCCACGCGTGAAGAGCGTGCTCGCGAATACGCCATCATGCGCGCCGTGGGCGCCCGCGCCAGCCTGCTGCGGCAGGTGCAGCGCGCCGAGCTGATGGGCGTGGGCCTGCTCGCGGGCTTTCTGGCCAGCGCCGTGGCGGTGGGCGTGGGCTGGGCGTTGGCGCGCTTTGTGTTCGACTTCACCTGGACGGCTGCCCCCTGGGTGCCCCTGGCGGGCGCCGTGGCTGGGGCCGTGCTGGCGCTGGCTGCGGGCTGGTGGGGCCTGCGTGAGGTGTTGCTGCGCCCGGTGGTCGATACGCTGCGGCGCTCGGCAGAGTGAGCAGGTGCATGGCCTTGGCCTGTGTTGTAGTTGATTTGCTATATTTTCGATAGCTTGTTGCGCTTTATGGATAAGCGCTAGGGCCTGTTTTGCTATGAATTCTGATACCCCCCAAGCTGGTAGCGAAGGCACCGAAGCCGTGGCTGCCGTCATCCCCTTCGAATGGATCGGTGGCGAAAGCCGGGTGCGCGCTCTGGTCGAGCGCTTTTACGACCTGATGGACCTGGAGCCAGGCTACGCGGAGCTGCGGGCCGCCCACGGCAGCGACCTGGGTCAGGCGCGGCAAAAGCTGTTCATGTTCCTCTGCGGCTGGCTTGGCGGCCCCTCGTACTACACCGACCAGTTCGGCCACCCCCGGCTGCGCGCGCGCCACATGCCGTTTTCTATCGGTATCAAGGAGCGCGACCAGTGGGTGGCCTGCATGGACCAGGCCATGGGCGAGACCGGCGTGCCCGCAGACCTGCGCGCGCGCTTGAAGGAGAGCTTCATGGGCACGGCCGACTGGATGAGGAATCGGGGCGCCCCCTGAGCGGATGCGCTGGTTTACCCCTGAACGGGGATGCACCCGGTGGACTGGCAGAGCCAGACCCTCGGGTGCACTGGCGGGGCCGCTGTCGCTGGCTTCGCGGGTGGACCCGTTCGCACGGCACGCCTGATGCGATGCGCCTGTTAAATTCGGGCTCCTCCCGTTACCCCGCCGGTTTCGCCGCCGCTGCGCCATGCCCGTGACCACCGTCCGCAAGACCACTGCACGCAAGACAGCAACGCCCGCCAAAGCGCGCAAGTCCGGCGAGCGCTCCGGTTTTCGCTGCGGCAGTTGCGGCGAGTGGCATGAAGAGCTGGCCACGGACATCGGCTGCGGCCTGCCCGACGCCGTGTTCGAGCTCAGCTACCTGGACCGCTACCGGCGCGCCCGCTACAACCAGGATTTCTGCACGCTCGACGGCAAGCGATGGTTCATCCGCTGCGTGCTGCCCGTGCCCTTCACCTATCGGGATGACTATTTCGGCTGGGGCGTCTGGGTTGAGGTGACGCAGCAGCAGCACGACCAATACCTCGTCTTCTTCGAGGAGAGTGGCGGCACACCGCCGGTCGTTCAAGGCACGGTCGCCAACCAGCTCAAGGGCTACCGCGCCACGCAGGGCCTGTCCGTGCGCCTGGACATGGACCCGGACCGCCGCCCGCTGGCCTACCTGCTGCCCACATCGCGCCATGCGCTGGCGCGGGAGCAGCGCAAGGGCATGGACGCCGAGCGCCACCATGCGCTGATAAGGCCCTTCGCGGGGTGATGTGACGTTGCCGTCGTCGCCCTTCTTCATTGTCTGCACTCCACTTGTTTGTCTTCATATGTCACGCGACCAACGTTTTCAGGAACAGGCCCAGGCCCTGGGCTACAGCTTCGATGGCGAGATCAAGATCGGCGGCAACTACGTGCCGCTGGTCCGCGATGGGCACCACATCTACCTGAGCGGCCAGATCCCGCGCGTGGGCGACACGGTGGTGGTCACCGGGGACGCGGGTGCCGGGGCGTCGCTGGCCGATGCGCAGAAGGCTGCGAAGGTGTGCGCGATGCGCGCGCTGGCGCTGTTGCAACGCGCGCTGGGCTCGCTTGATGCGGTGCAATCCATCCTGCGCATCACGGTCTACGTGCAGTCGGCGCCGACATTCACGCAGCAAAGCGAGGTGGCCGACGGTGCGTCGGAAATCCTGTTTACCGTGCTGGGTGAGGCGGGCGCGCACACCCGCACGTCGGTGGGCGTGCTGCAGCTGCCCAAGAACGCGACGGTGGAGGTGGACCTGATCGCTTCAGTGAGCCCCTCTGCCGCAGCTGCTGCACCTTGAGCCTACACGGTCACTGCATCGCATCGCGCCCATCCCCCAAGGAAGAACGGCCATGAACAACCCCGTTGTGCACCAAGGAAGCTGTCTGTGTGGCGGCGTCCGCTATGAGACCACCGCGCCCGTCAAGGCCTCGTCGCACTGCCACTGCTCCATGTGCCGCAAGGCCCATGGCGCAGCGTTCGCCAGCTATGGCAACGTGCGTCGCGAGCGCCACCGCTTCGTCCAGGGCCAGGCGCTGTTGCGCACCTACCAGTCTTCGGCCCAGGTCACACGCACGTTCTGCTCGGTGTGTGGCTCGCCCCTGCTGTGGCACAGCGAGGGCGCCCACGCCGACTGGGTGGCCGTGCCGCTGGGCACGCTGGACACGCCCTACGACACGCCGCCCCAAAAACACATCTACGTGGACTCCAAAGCCCCCTGGGTGGTGATCGGGGATGGCTATCCGCAAGAGCCGCAGGGGTAGGGGCCATGGCGGCCAGAGACCTTGTTGATCAGGACCTTCCGCAGGTGTATGCCTTGCTGGTTGCGCACGGCTGGTCGCACCGGCTAGGCACCCTGTCGAAGTTCGAGGCGCTGGTGGCTGCGTCGCAGTGCAACCTGGTGGCGCTGCACGGGGACGAGGTGGTGGGCTATGCGCGCGCCATTACTGACGGGCCAAGAGCCTGTTTACGATCTCCCAGGGGTCGCGCAGCGGTCTTGGCGGGATGGAATGCAAGGCGCGGTGCGCAGTGGATAGCCCGGCTATCCACAAGCGCTGCAACGCCGCAGACCACCCGCAAAGACCACTGCCCGAAGGGTTGAAGCGAAATCGGGCGATTGGACGCCCCGGCTGCTTGCATGGGCATGAGCCCATGCGGCGCATCCGAAGCGTCCACTCATCCCGATTGCGCTCCAACGCGATCCCCTGCGAGATCGTAAACAGGCTCTTCGCAATGGCTATCTGTCCATGCTGGTCGTGGCCCCTGCGTTTCGGGGCCGGGGGCTGGGGCGCGCGTTGGTGCAACAAGCATTGGCCAAGGCGCCCGCAGCCACCTGGGTGTTGCGCGCTGGCCGTCCAGGTGCATCCGAATTTTTTGCGAGAATGGGTTTTTCCCCGTCGGCGATTGCAATGGAGCGCACACGCTCCACCTGACACGCTTGAATCCCATGAACCACCCGCGTTTCCATGTTTTTGGCCGCATCGTCGAGGTGCGGCGCGAAGGTGCGCTGTGGCAGGCCTACCGCGTGGGCGCTGATGGTAAACGCACACCCTCAGGCTTTGTGATCCCCGACTTTGTCGAAGAACATGAACTGGCGCAGTTCCTCGAAGACCTGTTCCACGAAAGTGCTTCGCCGCACAACGGCGACGTGCACCGCATCGACTGACATCCTGACGACGGGGTGCCGCGTCACACCGCTGTCAAACCCCTGCCAGACACTCGGTCCCTTCTTTCACCCAGGGACTGTTCATGTCTGCGCGCACTCCAATCCATTCGCTTCTTTCTTCGCACATGTCGCGCCGCGTTGCCGCGCTAGGCATGGTGGCACTGGCGGCTTCGCTGACTGCTTGCGGTGGCAGCGACGACAGCAATAACAATGCGGGCGCCACGGCCACGCTGGCCGTGCTGGAGACCACCGACCTGCACTTCAACGTGCGCAGCTACGACTACTTCAAGCTGGCCGAGGACAAGAGCTATGGCTTTGAGCGCACGGCCACGCTGGTGCGCGCCGCGCGCAAGGAGTTTGCCAATACGCTGCTGGTGGACAACGGCGACACCATCCAGGGCACGGCGCTGGCCGACTACGAAGCCACCATCAACCCCATCCCCTGCACGCAGCAGCTGTCGATGTACAAGGCCATGGGCTCCCTGGGCTTTGACGCGGGCACCCTCGGCAACCACGAATTCAACTACGGCTTGCCCTTTCTGAACCAGGTGCTGGGCGGCGGCCTGGATGTGGACGGCGTGGATGGCTCCAAGAAGTGCGCTGGCGCGGGCTTCCCGGTGGTGCTGGCCAATGTGGTCAGCAACAAGACCAAGAAGCCGCTGGTGCAGCCCTACACGTTGCTGGAGCGCACCCTGGTGGCCAAGAGCGCGGATGGCAAGGACGTGAAGCTGCCCATCAAGATCGGCGTGATCGGCTTCACCACGCCGGGCATCATGAACTGGGACAAGCGCTACCTCGAAGGCAAGGTCACTACCGAAGGCGCGGTGGAGGCGGCCAACAAGTACGTGCCCGAACTGCGCGCCAAGGGCGCTGACCTCGTGGTGGCTCTTCTGCACGGCGGGCTGGACGGCGCGGCGTATTCGCCCACCATGGAGAACCCCGGCCTGTACCTGTCGAAGGTGGCTGGCATCGATGCAATGGTGATGGGCCACCAGCACGGCGTGTTCCCCGACACGGCAGCCACGCCCGGCTTCAAGCTGCCGGGGGTGGACCACAAGGCGGGCACCATCAACGGCGTGCCAGCGGTGATGGCCAGCTCCTGGGGCAAGGCCTTGGGTGTGGTGCAGCTCGCGCTGCAGTGGGATGGCACCAAGTGGGTGGTCAACAAATCCGCCAGCAAGAGCGAGTTGCGCAACATCCAGAGCAAGAACGCTGCGGGCACGACGGTGACCGTGGATGCCGACCCTGCCATCGCCCCGCTGATCGAGACGCAGCACCAGGCCGCGATCCAGTACGTGAAGACGCCCATCGGCCAGACCGACTTCCGCATGAGCACGCTGTTTGCCGATGTGGGAGACCCGGGCGCGATTCAGATCGTGAACCAGGCCCAGCAGGCCTATGTGGCGGCCTATGTCAAGGCCAACCTGCCGCAGTATGCGCAGCTGCCCGTGCTGTCGGTGAGTGCGCCGTTCAAGAGCGGCTTCCAGGGCGGCGCCGACTACACCGACGTGGCCGTGGGCCCGCTGGCCATCAACAACGCAGCCGACCTCTACCTGTACCCCAACACGGTGTACGCGGTGAAGGTCAACGGTGGCGACATCAAGAACTGGCTGGAGGCCGCCGCCAAGCGCTTCAACCAGATCGACCCTGCCAAGACCACCGAGCAGCAGCTCATCAGCACGTTCCCTGGGTACAACTTTGACATGTTCACCTCCGCCGACATGCAGTATGAGATCGACGTGACCCAGCCCGTGGGCAGCCGCATCAAGAACCTGACGTACCTGGGCAAGCCCATCGACGTGGCGCAGGAGTTCGTGATCGCCACCAACAACTACCGCGCCACCAGCGGCAAGAGCTTCATCGACAAGCTCGATGGCTCGGGCACCATCTGGGCCTCACCCGATGCGAACCGGGATGTGGTGATTGACTACATCCGCAAGAACCCGGCCGTGACCCGCACGGGCAACGGCGCGGCCAAGAGCTGGCGCTTTGCCAAGGCCACGGTGGCGGGCCCGGTGGTGTTCAGCTCGGGCGCCAATGCGCTGAGCGTGGCACAGGCGGGCGGGCTGGCCAATGTGTCGCTGCTGGCGGCCGATGATGGATCGGGCAAGGGCACGTCGAAGTACGCGATCGACCTCTCGAAGTAAGTCTGGACAGACACAAATACCGCTCTTGGAGACAAAGTGTTACGTGTTAGAGTGACCGCCATGGGTGGAGCAGGCTCCTCTATTGGGGGCTCATTGCCCGCCATTCTCTTTTTGGAGTCACTATGAACCGAACCGCTATCCGCCGCTGGGCCTGTGCTGGCCTGGGGCTGTTTTCCTCTTTGGCAGCGCTGGCGCAGCCGGCTTCCGGCGGAGTCATCAGCTTTGGACTGAGTTCCTCGATCCCCACGTTGTCTGACTTGGGGATGCTGGCTTTGGTGGGTGCCCTGGGATTGCTGGCTTGGAATGCCTTTCGGCGCCAGGGGCAGAGCGGCAGGTTCTACTCGCTGCTGGCGGCAGCCGTGGGGGTGACCCTGGTGCTGGGCAGCGTCTTTGGTGCACGCAATGCGTACTCGAACGGCAGCATTGATGCGGCCAACTACATCGGGTCCTCGTACAACTTCCCCGCCAATATTGATGAGGTGGTCTACAACTCCGGGGATGAAGATGTGTTGATCCTGAGCATCCAGGCGACCCCCGGTTACACCGTCGTGACGCCAAATACCTTGCCCCAGTGCCAGGTAGGTATGCGGATCCCTGCCCACAGCGCCATCCCCTTCTGCTACGTCCGGGTGCAGGGTGGTCCGGTTTGACCGGAAGCTTACGGCCAAACTCTGGAAGCGTTCCGTGCGGGTGATGCTGTAGTATTTGCTATGAAATAGATAGCGACCAGTGCTTTTCTGTCAAGCGCTAGGCCCTATTTCCGCAGCATCTTCTGCGCCGAGCGTAGCAGGACCACCAACGCACCTGCTCCACCTTCATCCCCCCGGGCTTGCACAAAGGCCAGGACTTCGTTCTTCTGCACCAGCCAACTGTGCACCCGGCCTTTGAGGACCGGGCTCTTTCCCGGTGAGCCCAGGCCCTTGCCGTGCACCACGCGCACGCAGCGCAGGCCGGTCTTGTGGGCGTGGCGGATGAAGTCGCCCAGCGCCTCGCGCGCCTCGTCCACGCGCAGGCCGTGCAGGTCCAACTGGCGCTGGATGCTCCAATGGCCCGCGCGCAGGCGGCTCGTCACCTCCACGCCGATGCCGGGGCGGCGGAAGCTCAACTGGTCGTCCGTGTCCAGCAGCGTGGTCACGTCAAAGTCGTCGCTGATGGATTCGCGCAGCACGCGCTCTTCATCCAACCAGTGCTGCACGGGCAGCGGCGGGGGCTGGTGCTTGCGCAACCGCGCCACGTTGGGGTTGCGCAATGGCGTGACGGGGCCCACGCTGCGGCTGAAGAGGTGGCGCTCGGCCTCGGCCCGGGCGGCGGCTTCGCGCTGGGCTTTCTCCTCGGCCTCGCGGCGTTCCTGATCCTCGCGCAGGCGGCGGGCCAAGGTGGCCAGGTCCTGCAGCTGGGTGATGCGTTCGCCTGCCCGGCGAGGGGCAGGTGGTGCGCGGCGTCGGGGCGGTGCCGGGTTGTCACTGATGGCGGGCGGCGCGGGGGCATGACGGACAGGCCGCATCGCCGCCTTGGCCGCTGCCTTCTTGTCGGCCAAACCTGCGCGCCGGGCGGACCGGGGCACGGCGGTGGGGGCAGGGGCAGGCTGGGCGGCGCCCATAGGGCCTTCGGGGCCGCGCGCAGCACGTGCCAGCGCGGCGTGCAATGCCGTCGTCGGGTGGGCCGGTGCGGGCGCAGGCGAAGTCACACCAGGCCCTTTTCTGCCATCGACAGCGCCTGGCCGGGCGCCACGATCACGTGGTCGAGCACGCGCACATCCACCAGTGCCAGTGTGGTCTTCAGGGTCTGGGTCAGCGCCTCGTCGGCGCGGCTGGGCTCCACGCTGCCACTGGGGTGGTTGTGGGCCAGCACCACGGCGGCCGCCTGGTGGTGCAGGGCGCGCAGCACCACCTCGCGCGGGTACACGCTGGTCTGCGTGAGCGTGCCACGAAACAGCTCCTCCAGCGCCAGCAGGCGGTTTTGTGCATCGAGGAACAGCACCGCAAACACCTCGTGCCCCTTGGCCGCCAGGTGCAGCTGCAGGTAGTGCTTGACGGTGTCGGGCGAGTCGAACACCTCGCGTTCGCGCAGCTGCTGGGCGAGGGCGCGGCGGGCCAGCTCCAGCACCGCCACCAGTTCGGCGCGCTTGGCGGGGCCCAGGCCCTTGATGCGTTCCAGGTCGGCCGCGCTGGTGTGCAACAGCCCGGCAATGCCGCCAAAGCCGCCGGTGATGGCGCCCGTGTCCGGGTCGATGCCGGGCGGGTCCAGCAGCTCCTGCGCCATCTGCAGCACGCCCTTGCCCACGATCCCCGTGCGCAGCAGGATGGCCAGCAGCTCGGCATCGGCCAGCGCGGCAGGGCCGCGCGCCAGCAGTTTTTCGCGGGGCTGGGCGTCGGCGGGCAGGTCTTTGATGGCCATGGGAGAGGGGGTGGGACGCGCCAGCAGCGGTGGCCGCGGTAGGGGTTTGCCCGGTTTTCTACAATCGCGGCAGTTTATCGGGACTCTCATGACCTCTATTTCCACCTCCCTTCCCACCGTTCAGCCGGGCTCCTTCCTCACGCTGCACTACCGCCTGGCCGGCCCGGCGGGGGATGTGATCAACACTTTTACCGACAAACCCGCCACCCTGTCGCTGGGCACGGGCGAGTTGTCGCCCGCCATGGAGCAGCGCCTGCTGGGCCTGGCCGAGGGCACGCGCACCACGTTCGAGCTGCCTGCGGGCGAGGCCTTTGGCGAGCGCAACCCCGACATGCAGCAGTGGGTGGCGCGCAAGCTGATGAACGAGCTGGGCGACCCCGACGAAAAGTACAACGTGGGCGATGTGGTGCAGTTCCCCACGCCCGACGGCCAGGGCAGCTACGCGGGGGCCGTGATGCAGGTGCGTGACGACGGCGCCGTGCTGTTCGACTTCAATCACCCTCTGGCGGGCCAGCCGGTGACCTTTGAAGTGCAGCTGATCGGGATCCTGTGATGCAGGCGCCGCAAGAGATCCTGCTGGCCGAGCCGCGCGGGTTTTGCGCAGGGGTGGACCGCGCCATCGAGATCGTGGAGCGCGCCATCCAGAAGTTTGGCGCCCCCATCTACGTGCGCCACGAGATCGTGCACAACACCTACGTGGTCAACGACCTCAAGGCCAAGGGCGCGATCTTCATCGAAGAGCTGTCGGACGTGCCACCCGGCGCCACGCTGGTCTTCAGTGCCCACGGCGTGAGCAAGGCCGTGCAGCAGGAGGCCGTGGCGCGTGGCTTCAGCATTTTTGACGCCACCTGCCCGCTGGTGACCAAGGTGCACGTCGAAGTGGCCAAGCTCGCCAAAGAGGGCTACGAGTTCATCATGATCGGCCACAAGGGCCACCCCGAGGTCGAAGGCACCATGGGCCAGCTCGACCAGGGCATCCATCTGGTGGAAGACGTGGAAGACGTGGCGCGCGTGCAGCCCGCGCAGACCGAGAAGCTGGCCGTGGTCACGCAGACCACGCTCTCGGTGGACGATGCCGCCGAAATCTCGGCCGCCGTGCGTGCGCGTTTCCCCAGCGTGCGTGAGCCCAAGCAGCAGGACATCTGCTACGCCACCCAGAACCGGCAGGACGCCGTGAAGGTGCTGAGCCCGCAGGTGGACGTGGTGATCGTGGTGGGCAGCCCCACCAGCTCCAACAGCAACCGCCTGCGCGAGCTGGCGGCCAAGCTGGGCACCACCGCCTACATGGTGGACAGTGCCGAAGAGCTCAAAGGCGAGTGGTTTGACGGCCTTGCGCGCGTGGGGCTGACCGCCGGAGCCTCGGCGCCGGAAATCCTGGTGCAGCAGGTCATCGACCGCATCAAGGCGCTGGGCGCTGTGTCGGTACGCACCATGGCGGGCATCGAGGAAACCATCAAGTTCCCGCTGCCCAAGGGGCTCAAAATCGACGCGACCACCGGCTTGAGCATCACCGAACGCACGCCAGAGACCGGGCCTGCGGGGCATTGATCTGGGGGCAGCGGGCGCCTTATGGGAAGGTGTTCGTTGGTTTTTGCTTCTTAATTGATAGCTGCTAGCGCTTGATGGATAAGCGATAGGGCCTGATTTGGATCCTATTTTGTCACCGTGCGGATGGGTTGCGCTACAGCGCCATCGCAGGCCCGCTCCACAAATCCAGCGGTGGGTCCGCCGCCACCGCGCGCAGGATGTCGGTGCGGGAGATAAAACCCGACAGCACGCCCGCCTCGTCGGTCACCGGCAGGCCGGGCAGGCCCGTGTCCAGCAGCACGGCGGCCACGCGGCGCAGCTCGGTGTCGGGCGACACGGTGGGCACGGGGCTCACCATCACTTCGGATACCGGGCGGCGCGCCAGGTCGATGGCCTGCTTGACGGCACCGGGCTCGGGCAGCAGGTCCAGCGGCGCCATGTCGGCCCGCAGCAGCAGGCCAATCACGCGGCCCAGCGCATCCACGACCGGCGCCTGCGCCACCTTATGCTCGGCCAGGGTCTGCCAGGCATCGTTCACGCGCACGCCGGGCGCCACGCTCACGCCGCCGGTGGTCATCACGTCACTCACCTTGGTCAGCGGCTGGCGGGTGGTGGCCTGGGGGCCTTGTTCGGTTTGCGCATAGGCGCTCACGGCGTCGTGCATGCGCAGGTTGACGATGGCGGCAGGTGCGGCAGCGCTGGCATCGGCCACCGTGGGGCGGCGGGGCGAGGCCGTGAAGATGGGCCCCGGCTGGCCATCTTGCGCGTCCATGGCCCGCGTGCGCAGGGCCTGCGGGCGCTGCACGCTGCGCACCGCAGAAATGCGCGCCAGGTTTTCGGGGCCACCCCGGTACATCTGGCCCGACGGGCCGAACACAAAGAACATGTTTTTTCTCCTGCGCGCAGGCCGACACCGCGTTGGGGTAGGGGCTGCTCTGCCCATGTTATCGGCAGTTGTGCGGCGCGCGTGCAGTCAGCGTTGTGTCTGCATGTTGCGGGCAACCCCTACACTGCCCCTTCTTTTGACCCCACCAGCTTCACCGGAGCCCCTGCATGATCGACCGCGCCGCCATCGCCGCCGCCCGCCACCAACTGGCCACCCAGCCTGATTTTTTGCGCACCACGCCGCTGATGCGCGTTTCTGGCAAGTCCCTGGGCGTGGATTGCGCCGAGGTCTGGCTCAAGCTGGAGCACCTGCAGGTGGGCGGCAGCTTCAAGGCGCGCGGCATGTTGTACCGCCTCCTGGCCAACCCGGTGCCCGAGAGTGGCGTGATCATTGCCTCAGGCGGCAACGCCGGAATTGCCATCGCTGCTGCCGCCAAGGCGCTGGGTGTGCGCTGCGAGGTGTTTGTGCCCGAGGTGTCGCCCGAGGCCAAGCGCGCCCGGCTGCGCGCGCTGGGCGCCGAGGTGGTCGTCACCGGCGCTGCCTATTCACAAGCCTTCGAGGCCTGCGTGGCCCGCCAGAAGGCCACCGGCGCGCTGCAGGCCCACGCCTACGACCAGCCCGAGGTGGTGGCCGGTGCAGGCACCTTGGCACTGGAGATGGAAGAGCAGGGTGGCCGCCTGCCCGACACGGTGCTGGTCAGTGTGGGCGGCGGTGGCCTCATCGGCGGCGTGGCCGCGTGGGTGGAGAGCCGCGCCCATGTTGTCGCGTTGGAGCCCGAACGCGCGCCCACCCTGCACGCGGCGCGCGCCGCAGGCCAGCCGGTGGATGTGGACGTGGGTGGCGTGGCCGCTGATTCCCTCGGCGCGCGCCGCATCGGCGCCATTGGCTGGGAGGTCAGCCAGCGCCATGTGCACGATGCCCTGCTGCTGCCCGACGACGCCATCCGCGCCGCCCAGCTGTGGCTGTGGAAAGAGTTGAAACTGGCCGTGGAGCCCGCTGCCGCGCTGGGTTTGGCGGCGTTGCAGATCGGTGCCTACAAGCCCCAGCCGCAGGAAACGGTGGCCCTCATTCTCTGCGGCGCCAACTTCGACCCGGCAATCCTTGCCTGAGCCCAGTCCGACCACCCCTTTAAAATCCAGCCATGCTTGACATTCTTCTCCTCCGCAAAGACCTCGACACCGCCATCGCGCGGCTGGAAACCCGCAAAAAGCCCCAGGCCTTCCTGGACGTTTCCGCTTTCCAGGCCCTGGAGTCCGAGCGCAAGACGCTGCAGACCCGCACCGAAGAGCTGCAGGCCCAGCGCAACCAGCTGTCCAAGCAGGTCGGCATGCTGATGAGCCGGGGCGACAAGGATGGTGCCGAAGCCATCAAGGCCCAGGTGGCCGCAGGCAAGGTGGAACTCGAACAATCCGCTGCCCGCCTGGAACAGATCCAGGCCGAGCTGCTGGCCATGCTGGTGGCTGTGCCCAACCTGCCACACGAATCCGTGCCGGTGGGCAGCGACGAAGCGGGCAACGTGGAAGTGCGCCGCTGGGGCACCCCCGCCCAGTTTGATTTCGAAGTGAAGGACCATGTCGATGTGGGCACCCCGCTGGGCCTGGATTTCGACATGGGCGTCAAGCTCTCGGGCTCGCGCTTCACCGTGATGAAGGGCCCGATTGCCCGCCTGCACCGCGCATTGAGCCAGTTCATGCTGGACGTGCAGACGCAAGAGCACGGCTACACCGAGTGCTACGTGCCCTATGCCGTGAACGCCGACTCGCTCAAGGGCACCGGCCAGCTGCCCAAGTTCGAAGGCGACCTGTTCGCTGCCAAGAAGGGCGGCCAGGACGGCGAGCCTGTGCCGGACAACGCGGCGCTGTACCTGATCCCCACCAGCGAAGTACCGCTGACCAACTTTGTGCGCGACGTGGTGGTGGCCGAGTCCGACCTGCCCATCAAGCTCACAGCCCACACGCCATGCTTCCGCTCCGAAGCGGGCAGCTACGGCCGCGACACGCGCGGCATGATCCGCCAGCACCAGTTCGACAAGGTCGAGATGGTGCAGATCGTGCACCCTGAAAAGAGTTACGAAGCGCTGGAAGAAATGACCCGCCACGCCGAGGCCGTGCTGCAGAAGCTGGGCCTGCCCTACCGCGTGATGAGCCTGTGCACTGGCGACATGGGCTTTGGCGCCGCCAAGACCTACGACCTGGAAGTGTGGCTGCCCGCGCAGAACACCTACCGCGAGATCAGCTCGGTGAGCAACTGCGAAGCTTTCCAGGCCCGTCGCCTTCAAGCCCGTTTCAAGAACGCGCAAGGCAAGAACGAGCTGCTGCACACCCTGAACGGCTCCGGCCTGGCCGTGGGCCGCACGCTGGTGGCTGTGCTGGAAAACTATCAGCGTGCGGACGGAACCGTCGAGGTTCCGGCCGTTCTCCGCCCCTACATGGGCGGAGTGTCGGAGCTTGCTCCGACCTGAGCGGATAGTTTCTGTGTAGGCTCACTTTCGCAACGCGAAAGTTAAGCGAAGCGTGCCGGAACTACAACTATCAGCGAGCGGACGGAACCGTCGAGGTTCCGGCCGTTCTCCGCCCCTACATGGGTGGAGTGTCGGAGCTGACACCCGCGGCCTGACCGGCCACGTGTTGCGCCCCGGATCGGCTTCGGCCGGGCGCACCCCGCAGGGCCTGCCCACGCAAATCAAATGCGTGGGCAGGCCCTGGTGTTTTTGCGGTCCTGCAATGGCAGTGGGCCGCCGATTCGGGACAATGCAGCCATGACTTCTCCCGACACCCCTCCTGGCATCGCCTTCCCCAGCACCCCCATCCGTCTCACCCAATACAGCCACGGTGCAGGCTGTGGCTGCAAGATCAGCCCCAAGGTGCTCGACGTGATCCTGGCGGGCAGCGGCGCCCAGAACCTGGACCCGCGCCTGTGGGTGGGCAATGCGTCGCGGGACGACGCTGCCGTGTACGCACTGGACGACGAACGCGGTGTGGTGTCCACCACCGACTTCTTCATGCCCATCGTGGACGACCCGTTCGACTTCGGGCGCATTGCAGCCACCAACGCCATCAGTGACATCTATGCCATGGGAGCAGACCCCCTGATGGCCATTGCCATCCTGGGTTGGCCGGTGAATGTGCTGCCGCCCGAGGTGGCACGCGAGGTGGTACGTGGCGGACGCGCGGTGTGCGACGCTGCAGGCATTCCGCTGGCCGGCGGGCATTCGATAGATGCGCCGGAGCCCATCTTCGGGCTGGCCGTGACGGGCGTGGTGGAAAAACGCCACCTCAAGCGCAACGACACCGCCACGGCGGGCTGCCGCCTGTACCTGACCAAGCCGCTGGGGATCGGCATCCTCACCACCGCAGAGAAAAAGGCCAAGCTGCTGCCCGAGGACGTAGGCCGCGCGCGCGACCTGATGTGCACCCTCAACCAACCCGGCAGCCGTTTTGGCAAGTTGCCGGGCGTCATGGCCATGACCGATGTCACGGGCTTTGGCTTGCTGGGCCACCTGGTCGAGATGGCCGAGGGCAGTGGCCTGACGGCGGTCCTTGACTATGCCGCCGTACCGCGCCTGAGCGGCGTGGAGTACTACCTGGCCGAAGGCTGCGTGCCCGGCGGCACCCAGCGCAACTTCGACAGCTATGGCGCCAGGATTGCGCCGCTGGACGACACGCAGAAGCAACTGTTGTGCGACCCACAGACCAGCGGCGGTTTGTTGGTTGCCGTGGCACCCGAAGGCGAGAGCGATTTTTTGCAGATGGCGGCGGGGTGTGGCTTGCAGCTCGCGCCCATCGGCCACTTGACCGCGCGACAGGCCTTCACTGTCGTTTTGGGCTGACCATGGAGAACCTGACCGACTACCGGCACATCTTTCTGAACGATGTGCCCATGATGGATGTGCGTGCACCCGTGGAGTTTGCCCAGGGGGCTTTCCCTGCAGTGGTCAACCTACCCTTGATGGACGATGCCGAGCGCCAGCAGGTGGGCACCTGCTACAAGCAGCGGGGCCAGCAGGCGGCCATTGCGCTGGGGCACACGCTGGTGTCCGGCGACATCAAGCGGGCGCGCATCCAGGCCTGGGCCGAGTTTGCACGGGCCCATCCGCAGGGCGTGCTCTATTGTTTTCGCGGCGGCTTGCGCTCCCAGATCGTCCAGCAGTGGCTGCAGAGCGAAGCGGGCATCGACTACCCCCGCGTGATCGGTGGTTACAAGGCCATGCGCACCTTCCTGCTGCAGACCACGCAGGCTGCTGCCCAGGAATGCCGGTTTGTGGTGCTTGGCGGGCTCACGGGCACCGGCAAGACCGAGTTGATTGAACAGCTGGCCAGCGGACTTGACCTGGAGCGGCACGCAAACCACCGGGGCTCCAGCTTTGGCCAGCGTGTGAGCGGCCAGCCCGCGCAGATTGATTTCGAGAACCAGCTGGCCATCGACATCCTCAAGAAGCGCGCGGCAGGGCAGCGGCTGTTCGTCGTCGAGGACGAGGGCCGGCATGTGGGGCGCTGCGCTGTGCCGCTGGAGCTGAGGCTGTGCCTGGAGCAGGCCCCGATGGTGTATGTCGAGGAGCCCTTTGAAGCCAGGGTCGAGCGCATCCTGCGGGACTACGTGGTCGCGCAGTGCGCCGAGTTTTGTGCTGCGCAGGGCGAGGTGCAGGGGTTTGACGCCTTCTCTGCCCGCCTGCTGGAAAGCCTGGACAAACTGCACAAGCGCCTGGGGGGAGATCGTCACCAGATGCTGCGGGCGACGATGCTCCGCGCCCTGGCCCAGCAGAAGGCTCAGGGCGATGCTGCGCAGCACCGCGACTGGATCACGGCGCTGCTGCGGTGTTACTACGACCCCATGTACGCCTACCAGCGCGAGAGCCGGGCAGGCCGCATTGAGTTTCAAGGGGCATACGGTGAAGTCCTGGCGTATTTGCGGGAACGCGCCGGGCTCTCAAGCTGCCAGTCGTAGGGACCCTCTGCACGAATCACCGCGCCGTGTGCATCTGCGGCCTCGGGCGGTCTGTGGCGTTGCAAATACTCGCGCTAGCTACGGCTATTGCTGCGTTTTTGCGCCTTGCAGCCAATCCCGCTCCGCAGCGCCCACTTGCCGCTCAATTCGTGTAGAGGATCCCTAGCGCAGGCGACACCGAAAAGTCCACCTCTGCCTGCGCCAGGCGTTGCATGGCGGGGATCAGTGCCCGCGCATCACCCCGGCGCCACTGGAAGCTGTATTGCAGCGGCGCTAGTGGCGTGCGTGCGCCCGGGGTGCGCAAACCCAGCGGGCCCACCCACCCCGAGGGCAGAAACCCCACACCCACTCCTGCGCGCAGCATGCCCGCCACGGCCCCCAGGCTGTTGCACAGGATGTGCTCACTGATGGTGACACCTTGCGCCAGCAACCAGTCGTCCAGCAGCCGCGTGGTGCCAGCGCCTGGCGGCAGCGTGACGAGGGGATGCTGCTGCAGCAACGCTTTGATGCCCAGGCGGCTGGCGCCCGCCAGGCTGGGTGACAGGGCCCAGGCGAAGCGCGCGGCGCCCACGGGCTGCGATAGCAGTGTGCTGCGCGACGAGCGTCCTGCGATCACGGCAAAGTCCAGTTCGCCGCCGTCCAGGCGGCGCTCCAGCACCCCGCCCACATCCACGCAAGGTTCCAGAGCCAGGCGTGGGTGCGTTCGCCGCACTGCCGCCACAAAGGTGGGCAGCCACGTGAGCGCAGAGAGGTCGCCCACGCCAAAACGGCAGCGGCCCGCAAGCTCCTCGCGGGAGCCCAGCGTATGGCCCAGCGCCGCCATGGCGTTGAGTACTTCCAGTGCGGCCGGCAGCAGACGCTCCCCCGCCTCGGTGAGCACGGCACGGTGCCCGCTGCGGTCGAACAGCGACTGGCCCAGCGTGGACTCCAGTTCGCTGATGCGTTTGGACAGCGACGAGACCGACAGGTGCACCCGCTCCGCTGCCGTGGCGAAATTGGCGCAGGTGGCCGCCCACCAGAAGGCTTCAAGTTGTTTGACCGAGGGATGGGGCATGTGCAGAGATATTGGCAAAAAGCGAACAAAGTCATTCTAAATATTCCGCTTTTATTCACTGATACGGAAATCTACAGTGGCGCTGATCCCTCAACGCAATGACCATCTGCCATGCCCGTCTCCACTGCTACGCCGTCTACCACCGCGCCGCGCTCGCCTGCTGTATTGCGCCGCATGCTGTCGCTGCACGACTTTGAGGACGCCGCGCGCAGGCGTCTGCCCCGGCCCATCTTCGGGTACATCGCCGGTGCGGCGGAGGACAACGCCTCGCTGCGCGACAACCGCGCGGCGTTTGGAGACTTTGCCTTCGTGACGCGGGTCCTGCGAGATGTATCGCAACGGTCGCAATCCGTCGAGCTCTTTGGCGAACGCTACAGCAGCCCTTTCGGGATAGCGCCCATGGGCATCAATGCGCTGTCCACCTACCGGGGCGATCTTGTGCTGGCGCGTGCTGCACGGCGCATGGGCATTGCGTCTGTGATGAGCGGTACGTCGCTGATTCCGATGGAAGACGTGGCCCGCGACAGCCCGGGCACCTGGTTCCAGGCCTACCTACCTGGCGATCAGGCACGCATTGATGCGCTCATCGACCGCGTGGAGCGTGCAGGTTTTCGCACCCTCGTCGTCACGGTGGATATCCCCATCTCCGCCAACCGTGAGAACAACATCCGCACGGGTTTCTCCACACCCTTGCGCCCCAGCCTGCGTCTGGCATGGGATGGTCTCGTCCGGCCGCGTTGGGTGGCGGGAACCTTTTTGCGCACGTTGCTGCGCCACGGCATGCCGCACTTTGAAAATTCGTTCGCCACGCGCGGTGCGCCCATTGTTTCTTCCACGGTCCTGCGCGACTTCTCGGCGCGCGACCATTTGAGCTGGCGCCACATTGAGGCCATTCGCCGCCGCTGGAAGGGGCCCTTGGTCGTGAAGGGCCTGCTCAGCGTGGAGGACGCGTTGCAGGCGCAGCATGCCGGGGCCGATGGCGTGGTGCTGTCCAACCACGGGGGGCGCCAGCTCGACGGGGCCATATCGCCCATGCGCGTGCTGGAAGACGTGGTCGCGGCCGTGGGCCCGAGTTACCCGGTGCTGGTGGATGGGGGCTTTCGGCGCGGCTCCGACGTGCTCAAGGCCATTGCGCTGGGCGCGCGCCTGGTTCTGGTGGGCCGACCATTCAACTATGCAGCCGCCGTTGCCGGTGAAGCGGGGGTTCTCCACGCAATCACCCTGCTGCGCGACGAGGTCGATCGCAACCTCGCCATGCTCGGCGCCACGGGTTGCAGCGAACTGGGACCCCAGCACATCGCGCGCCAGAGAAGCTGAGGGATGGATTACAAGGGACGGCGGTGGTGTCGCCCTTGTCCGTTCACGATGCGCCAAAGAAAAAGCCCTGCGCTATCGATTAAATAGCATCAGGGCTTTGTCAGTGGCGGAGAGGGTGGGATTCGAACCCACGGTAGTGTTGCCACTACGCCTGATTTCGAGTCAGGCGAGTATGGTATTTCAGGGTGTTGATTGACGCTGATAGAATAATTACAAATCAACAAGTTACGTGCATTGCACTGGATGGGTGAACAGCCTAAGTGTTGATTGAAATTCCCCAAAATTGGGGGATTCTGGCTACATGGTGGCTACATGGATTGCCCATGTAGCCAAAACCGACCGGAGCAATCAGCATGGCCCGCCCCAAAAAGACAGACACGCCAAACATAGCCGAGCGTATCAATCTGACCGCTGGCGCAATCGAGCGCCTGGCCTGCCCCGCTGGCAAGCAACAGGCATTTATGCGAGACAGCCAAGCCCCAGGGCTGCGCGTGCGAGTAACCGCCGCTGGTGCTAAATCGTTTGTCTATGAGGCGAAGCTGAACCGGCAAACCATCCGCCGCACCATCGGGGATGTGAAGCTGTGGAGCATCGAGCAGGCCCGCACCGAAGCGCGCCGCCTTGCCGTGGTGCTGGACAACGGGCAAGACCCCCGAGAGCTAGAGCGCCAGCACCAGGCGGACAAGGCCGCAGAGAAAGCCGCCGCCACCGCCAAGGCCGTGACCGTGGGCGAGGCTTGGACCGTCTACTTGGAGGCCCGCCGCCCACGCTGGGGAGCGCGTCACTACAGCGAGCATCTATTGTTGGTGAAGCCCGGCGGTGTTGCATCCAAACGCGCCGCTGGTGGCGTGACTGCGCCGGGCATCCTGCATCCCCTTACTTTGCTTGCGCTGCGTGACCTGACCGCGCCAACTATCGAGGCTTGGGCCGAACGTGAGACACAAACCCGCCCCGCTGCCGCCCGCCTTGCATGGCGCTGCCTGAAAGCGTTTTTAAGCTGGTGCGCTGAACAGCCGGAATATGCGCCCGTGCTGTCCGGTGTGAACCCTGCCAAGACGAACAAGGCCCGCGAGAGTTTGGGCAAGGCAGGGGTGAAGCAAGATGCACTGCTGAAAGAGCAATTGCCCGCATGGTTTGAGGCTGTGCGCGCACTACAAAACCCCGTGATTGCCGCCTATCTGCAAATCCTGCTGCTGACCGGGGCAAGGGCTGGCGAGGTGCTGGGCCTGCGCTGGGAGGACATAAACACCAAGTGGCGCGGACTGACCATCCGGGACAAAGTGGAGGGCACCCGCGTTATCCCTTTGACGCCGTATGTCTGGCACCTGCTGGCAGCCCTGCCGCGCCGCAATGGCTTTGTTTTCTCCAGCGCTACCGCCGCCGGGGGCTGCATCGTAGTTCCGCGCAATCCGCACCATGACGCTTGCGCCGTGGCCGGTATCGACGCCCTGACAGTGCATGGCCTGCGCCGCAGTTTCAAGAGCCTCACGGAGTGGCTGGAAATACCCGCCGGTGTGGTGGCCCAAATCATGGGTCACAAGCCCAGCGCAACCGCTGAAAAGCATTACACCGTGCGCCCCCTTGACCTGCTGCGCGTGCACCATCAGCGCATCGAGGCGTGGGTGCTGGAACAGGCGGGAGTTGTGTTTGATTCCAAGGCCGCGCCCGGTGCACTGCGCGCGGTGGTGTAACGTATAATTCACAGCGCCCATGTTTGAAGTTCAGACCTACCTGAGTCCCAACGGGCAAGACCCATACGCGCAATGGCTTGCCGCCCTGGCAGACAGACAAGCAAGGGCCCGTGTGCTGGTGCGAGTGGGCCGCATGGCCGCTGGCAACTTTGGGGACTGCAAACCCATTGCCGAGGGGGTTTGGGAGCTGCGCATTGATTGTGGGCCGGGCTATCGCGTGTATTACGCCCAAGCCGGAAAGCGCCTTGTGTTGCTGCTGGCAGGTGGCGACAAACGCACCCAGCAAGCCGACATTACCGCCGCCCTTGCGAACTGGCACGACTGGCAACAGCGAAGGAAAACACCATGACAGCGAAGAAACAGCCCGCAAGCCGCCCTCATGACGCCGCCGTGGTGGAACTGCTCAAAGCAGACCCGGAATTTGCCAATGAATACTTGGCTGCTGCCCTTGAAGAAGCGGATGAACCCGGTGGGCAAGCGGCACTTCTGGCAGCCCTGCGCCATGTGGCCGAGGCCCAGGGTATGGCCGCAGTGGCAGAGCGCGCAGGGATGCCCCGCGAGAGCCTTTACCGAGCCCTGAGCCCCAAAGGCAACCCCACCATTAAAACCCTGCTGGCTGTGCTGGGGGCTGCTGGCCTGCACTTGGCAGTCACGCGACAAGACAACGCGCACGCCTGACCGTTTCGCCCCAGCTAGGCCGGGCCGCAATCCTGCCGAAAAGCCGGTCCTCCCGCTGGCCTGCTGGGGCTTCTACCGGGGGAGCCGCATTCGGGAGGATGCAATGACGCAAAGCAAATACGACGCGGCTACCGCCAAGGCTCTCATGGAACTGGCCCATGGAGAATGCAAAGACGAGGCCACCGCCCCCTACATCCAGCGTGAAAGCGGGTTGTATGTGAACGAGTCTTTCCGGGCCGTGTGCCCACCAGGCACCATTTTTGACTGGACACCCGCCGACGACATGGAATGGCCAGGCAGTCCGAACCCTGACACTGCGCCGTTTCTGCCGATTCCATTCACTGCAAGCGAGCTTGCAGCTTTCATGCTGGATGGCCCAGGCCAAAGTATCCAGTTCGCGCTGGACAAGCGCATTGGCTACCCGCTGAAAGATGGCGCGTTGGGCTCCATCCGTGCCCGGCACCGCTGGATGCGCGAGGCGCTGCAAGAAGCCTATGACATTGCAGCTGCTGCGCAATTGGTTGTCGGTGAGTTTGACCATGAAGAAGAAGCACGCGCCCATGCGTTGGCGCAGCAATACGATGACGCAAACGGACAAGCCAATGAACTTGAGGGCGTGTTTGAGCAGGGAATCACCCGCAATGAAGCGAGTGCGCGCCGTGCACGTGCTGTGGCATCAGTGGCCGACCTGAAAGCCCAAGCAGAGCGGGCGCAGGCCGCAGTAGCCGACAAGTGGAAGGCGTGGCGCAAAGCCATGGTGCGCCAGCTTTTGTGGGCTGAGAGCCGCCGCACCTACATCGCACGGAAACTCGAAGAGACACAAAGCGACGAATACAAAAAGTTGACATTGGTCGTCGATGCGGTTTTCGAGCGACTGGAGAAAGCGAAGTTAAAGCTAGAGCGCAGACAAGCGATTTTGAACTCTCCCGAGACTCTTTGCGTTCCCATTGGGGTTGCAGAGGCAGACGTTGAAAAGGCCCTGCGCGAAGTTGCCGACGCAGAGCATGATATGCGCGTCATGCGCGGCGACTGTGATGATTCCAGACTGATGGGCAAAGAGCTGGGGTCAACCCAAACTGCCGTAGGTTACTTGCCGGACATGAAGACCGAGCATGAACGAGAGGCTGAGCAGTTCTGGTTCTGCAACGTTTCCCTTGACCTTGAGCATTGGGCGACCCTCGCTGATGTGTCAGCGCGCGAAGCCGCAATGTTGCTGTGCCTACACCACCCTACAAAGACTACCTTCGATGACGCAAAAACCACCATGCGCCCCGACTTACCTGAAAGACACCTTGAGCGCTTAGACCGCAGTCTTTCTGACTATGCGGCGCAGAACCCCCGCCCGTGTCGCTCTTTGTTGGGCTGGTACAGCGCTGCGCAGGAGATGCAAATCAAGCTGGCCCCTGAAGCTGTTTTATTCATGGGGTATGTGGCTGCGAAATCGAATGCAACGCCCGCGCCCGTGAGGAACGGTGCCAGCAATGCGCCCATGGATGGCATTACAACCAAACAGGTTGCAGCAATTTTCGATGGCTTCCACTACACCGCCGAAAATTGGCCGAGGCGATTGAGTGACACGAAATGGCTAAAGCCAGCACAGGTTGCCTTGGGGGCCGTTGGTGGAGCGACAAGCCTATGGTGCCCTGCAACGCTGGCGCGACTGATACACGGTAAAGAACGGGTTACAGCAAAGCAGAAGATGCTGGAAGCCTTGAACAAAAAATTCAAGAGCAACACGGTGTTGGAGCCCTGGCGCACCAAGTGGGATGAGCATTACCAGATGTTCAACGATGCCGATGCGAACCATTGAATTACCGGGAATTAATTCCGCTTTTCGCTATGGAGGTGAGCGTAAGCATTTGATTTAGAAGGATTTTTAAATTCCGGGGTGGCTGCATTCAAATCCCGGAAATTTGCAATTCGCCCATTCCTAGCCCGGACACCATGCACAACGCGAGGCCCGCGATGCTGGAATGGAAAGCGAAACATGCAAGCAACCCGACACAGCGCCCACACCCGCCGCACTGTCACCGAGTCCCAGCACTTCCCCCCGCTCGAACTGGTCAACCGCCCCACTGTGCCAACCGAGCAGGCGGCACATTACCTACTGCGCCGCCCCCAAACCTTGCGGGGCTGGGCCTGCGCTGAAACCTTCCCTGATGGCCTGCGCCCCGTGCGTGTCAATGGCCGCCTTGGCTGGCCGGTGGCTGGTATCAAGGCTGCACTGGGGGTTGCGTAATGAGCGCCGCAATCAATCGCCTGCTGCTGGCGCTCTGGTGCGCCGCCCCATCCCGCTGGTTCCGCAAGGGAGGGCGCAAATGAAAACGCCCGAGCCTTCCAAAGAAACCCCGAGCGCCCTGAACAGCGCAAAGTTTACCGGCACCGACAACCCCCGTCACCTGCGAGTGATAACTGCGCTGCTGCGCCGCCCTTTGCCGCGCGAAAACCTAGACACCGTAGCGGGTTGCAGCAACGGCCCAGAACTGGTGGCAGAGCTTCGCCGCCGTGGGCTTGAGTTGCCATGCGAGCGCATTAACTTTGTTGACCGTGACGGTTTCATTTGCCGCCCTGGCGTTTACTTCCTGACCGTCGCTGACCGCCGCAAGGTGCACCAGTGGCAGGCCAAGCCCAAGCAAGGCGGTGCGGTATGAGCACGATACCCGAGCAACTTTCATTTCTGCCACCCCCACCGTTTTGCCCCACATGGCCCAAGCGCGGGACCCTGGCAGACCGTGCGCTTGGAATGCTGATGGATGGCCGCCTGATTGACCATCCCGATTTTGAGAACAGCACGCAATCCTGGCGCTTGGGTGCGGTGATTTTCACGCTGCGCACCTTGGGCTGGCCCGTGGAAACCATCGAGGTTCCAAGCCCCACGGAACATAGCCCCGACCGCATCATTGCGTTGTACCGCCTTGACGGGAAATACACCGCGCAAGCCCTGGCGATGAATGGGGGTGCTGCGTGATGGCGGACGGCGCAAAAGCAATTGACGCATTGCACGCCATCCCGCCCGACCTGCCGCGTGATGAATGGGTGAAGGTGGGCATGGGGGCACACGCTGCCGGGGTGGACTTCGACACCTTCGACGCCTGGAGCGCCGGGGCAGGCAACTACGACGCCGCCGCCGCCCGCGATGTGTGGCGCAGCATCAAGCCGGGTAAAGGTGTGGGAGCCGGAACCCTTTTTCGCAAGGCTGCTGAAAATGGCTGGCGCATGGATGAAGGCAAGCCCCGGCAACACCCGCCGCAAGCCCCCAGGAAGGCCGCAGAGCCCCGGCGCACGCCCACCCCAGGAATGAGCCCTGCCGAGGTGTGGAACCGCTGCGAACCCGCAACCGCTGCGCATCCGTACATCACGGCGAAGGCTGCCGCCGGGGTGCCTTTGGATGGCCTGCGCGTGGTGCCCGCTGGTGATGGCCTGCGAATCGCCGGGCAGAGCATGGCCGGGGCTTTGGTGGTGCCAGCGTATAGCCCTGAGGGCCTGCAAAGCCTGCAACTGATACCGCCGCCCGGTGCTGGCAAAAAAATGAACCTGCCCGGCGCACCGATGGCTGGGGCATCCTTCACGGTGGGCGACCCGGTGCCCGGTGGCGTGGTGCATATCTGCGAAGGTATCGGGCAGGCGTGGGCCTGCTGGGTGGCAACCGGACAGCCCGCCGCCGTTTGCTTTGGCTGGGGCAACGTTGCCCGCCTGGTTGCCGACCTGCGCCAGCGTGACGCATCCGCCCGGCTGGTTATCTGCCCTGACACTGGCAAGGAACAGGACGCTGCAGAGATTGCCCAGGCTCTGCAATGCGCCGTGGCCTACATGCCCGAAAGCGAGGCGCAGAACTTCGACGCGAACGACCTGGCACAACGCGATGGTCATGATGTGCTGGCCTGCCTGCTGGAAGGTGCGAAAGAGTTCCCGAAGCCTGAGCCGCGTTACAAGCTGCTGGGAGCCGATGAACTGCGCGACCTGCCGCCGCTTGCGTGGCGTGTGCGTGGTGTGCTGCCTGCCGTGGGGCTTGCTGCGCTGTATGGCCCGAGCGCATCCGGTAAATCATTCCTGGCCTTTGACATGGCCGCCGCCATTGCCGAGGGGCAACGCTGGTTTGATTGCCGGATAGAGGCCGCGCCCGTGGTGTATGCCGCACTGGAAGGCGAAGCCGGGTTCAAGCTGCGCGCCCAGGCATGGGAGGTAAGCCGGGGCCGCAGCCTGCCTGATGGCCTGCGCATGATGCTGCAACCGTTCAAGCTGACCGATGAGCAGGACGTGATAGACCTTGCCGCGGTGGTGCCTGCTGGTGCTGTGGTGGTGTTGGACACGCTGAACCGCGCTGCGCCGACTGCCGACGAAAACAGTTCACGCGACATGGGCGAGATTCTGGAGGCCGCAAAGACCCTGCAAACCCTGACCCATGGGCTGGTACTGCTGGTACATCACACGGGCAAGAACGCCGCCGCTGGCCTGCGTGGGCACAGTTCGCTATTCGCTGCCATGGATGCTGCAATCGAGGTTTCACGCGAGGGCGACCGCAGGGAATGGAAGGTTGCGAAATCAAAGGACGGGCAGGACGGCGAGGCGCACCCGTTCAAGCTGCATGTGGAGGTACTGGGCACTGAACCTACCGGCGAGGCCACTACATCCTGCGTGGTGATGCGTGACACCGCCGCCAAGGACGTGCGCGCCGTGAAGCTGCCCCAGGGTGGCAATCAGCGGGCGGTGTTGGATGCCCTGCGCCCATTGTTCAAGGACGGCACTACGGGCAAGCCTGGAGCCCCGCCGCTGCGCCCATGCATCGAACTGGAAGCTGCTGTTTCTGCTGGCGCTGGAAAGCTGACTTGCCCGACCGATAAACGAACTTCACGCACCAGAGAAGCAATCACGGGGCTGGTGGCGCGTGGTGTGCTGGGCTGCAACGAGGGGTGGCTATGGCAACAGTGAGCCGCCGAAATTCTCCGTTTTCTCCGTTTTCGGAGAGTTCCGACGCCGAAATTCTCCGCCCCCCTTTAATAGGGGGGTGGCTTTCGGAGGGGTTTCGGGCGGGGAGGTTTTGCAATGAGTGCTGACCTTTTCGGACTGGAACAACAGACACCCTGCACCAACAGCCGCCCCGAGGCTGGCGCCCTTATGGAAGTCTTGAAAGCACTGCGAGCGCATCCCGCCGTGGCATGGGCAGACTGATGGAAGTATTCAGAACCGGCTCACGCCACTGTCGGCCTTTGCTGTGTAACGAACGCGCAAAAAAACACAACGATGGCGGATTCCCGAGTTTTCGGAGCAGTACGCGCGCGCGATGGCTGCGGAAAAACCTGAAAAAACCTCATATTGCCGCGAGTTTGAACCTGTCAAAACTTTACCTTCCACCTCAGCGAAACTAAGCACGCGCCCACGTAGTACGCAGAACGGTACGCACCGCCGGAACTCACGAATGCCGACAATCGCAATGCCGCTACGACGGTGTTGCAACTGGGCCTGCGCCAGCATCGGGGGCCGAGGCTTGCCGTGGTGTTCGCCTCCAACGACTGTTTTTCGGAGCCCCTAAAAGAAAGGCCCACCGTCGCTCACGTCTCTGAGCAGTAAAAAGATGGCGCGGGTGTGTCGCACTACACGCGCCCGCGAGCTGAGCGCAAAGGTACGCTGAACAGGCTGCCCGGTACGAAACCCCGGACCGGTGGCTACATGGTGGCTACATGACTCGGAATAAGAAAAACCCCGCTACCGTATTGATAGCGGGGTTTCCTGTGTACTGGCGGAGAGGGTGGGATTCGAACCCACGGTAGTGTTGCCACTACGCCTGATTTCGAGTCAGGTACATTCGACCACTCTGCCACCTCTCCTGTGTGTCGAAGCCTGCGAGTATAGCAAGTTTTTCAGGGACACCAGCGCCTCTCTCTATCTTCCACGCCAAATGCGGTCGCTTGCCGTGGGCCAGCGCGCGCCGTCTGGTGGAGCTCCTGCCTGTAATTGCCTGTAATCGCTTTGCTTTGCGGGCCTGCCTACAGTCGCATCACTGCTTCAAAAACGCAGTGCCAAGCAACCCAGCGACAGGACATCAGGTAGGAGTCCCCATGGATATCAAGCTGCGATTTGTGAACCAGTCCCGCGACGGCAATAAGTCGGAGGTGGTGATGTATCAGAAGAACCAGCTCACCGGCATGGCCTCGCTGGCAATGGCCTGGAAGGTGATCCGGTTCTGCGGACGTGACTGTTACCACCCCTTTGTTTTCCCAGCGGGTTTCGACGTGGGCGTTGCCGATGAGTACGGCAATTTTTCACCCCGCATGGCCGCAGAAAACGGCCAGATGCTCAGGCTGGAGTCCACTGCATCGGGGGGGCGGCGCCTGCGGCGTGCGGGGCTGGCCAGTGCCTCCAATGAGCTCGATGTGCTCAACGACCTGGGCCAGGGCGCGGTCAATATCTGCGTCTTCAGGGATGGCCGGATGGTGGGCATGAAGACTGCCGTCACACCTGGCCAGAAGGCCGTGTTCCAGTACCAGCCGGTGCTGTGGATTGGCGTTGCATCCCAGGTGGCGCAGGGCGTGGCGATCAGCTCTGCCGTCATGAGCAATGCGAACACGGAACTGTCGCTGTTGGGCATCGCCAGCGCAGACATCGTGATGTCGGGCGGTGGGCCAGGCGAGGGCTCCACCCCCTACGAATTCAATCTTGAAAACATCGTGCAGATCTGACCATCCGGGCAGGTCCGCATCCACAGAGTTCGCTTTTCGGGCTTCAAGGCCGGGGGGCAAACGGGCAACGCATGGCGTGTTGCCACCACTTTCACCAACAGGAGAAACTCATGGGCGTTCAACTCAACTTCATCAACAACTCCAACGACACGAACAACTCGGAGGTCGTGATATTCCAGAAGAATGTCGCCACCAATTTCGACGAGCTGTCGGTGGCCTGGCAGGTCATCAAGTACTGTGGCCAGGGCGACAACCATCCGTTCACGTTTCCCATGGGCATGCAGGTGGGGGCCAGTGACAGCTACGGCAACTACACGCCCCAGCTGGATGCCCAGAACGGCGAACTGTTCCAGATGTCCTTGACCACGTCTGGCGACCGGCTCGTGCGCGCAGGCAGCGGCACCAGTTCCAAGGAAGTGCAGGTGCTCAACGCGCTGCCCAAGGGGGCGATCAACGCCAGTTGCTACAAGGACGGGAAGCTCCTGGCCATCAAGACCTCGATCGCGCCCCAGCAAAAAGCGGTGTTTGAGTTCAAACCCACCATCTGGATTGGTGTGGCCTCCCAGGTCGTGCAGGGCCAGGTCATGAACTCGGCCATCATCTCCAACATCAACACCGAGCTGTCCCTCCTGGGCATTGCCAGCGCGGACATTGTGATGACGGGTGGCGGCCCTGGCGCCAACTCGACGCCGTTCGCGTTCAACCTCGAAAACATTGTGATGTGCTGAAGCGGTGCGTCGGTGCGGGGGGCTGTTCAGCGCCCCCGCGCCGATGCTCCGCAGCTCTCCCCGTCCACCCAGGAAGCATGCCGTGAACGAAATGGTCCAAAGAAGATGGAGCGCCATGGATGGCTGCCTGATCTTCGACATCACCATCAACCGTGCACCCCACGACGATGTCCCTTCCTGTGTCAGCGTTTCCTGCAGTTCGGGGGAGTCGGAGCGCCAGCGGGTCACCGTCACCAGACACTGGCCCGCACAGCCGTTTGAATTCAGATTCTCCTCGGGCTGCTATGTGTCGGGCTACCTGCAGCAGAAAACGCCGGTGCACATCGACGGCGTCCCCAATACGGCCATCTTTGCCGACATCCACTATGGAATGCGGGGGCAGGCGGATGACCACCACTTTGAAGGCCTTATGGCAGCGTGCCCCATGCGTGGGCCCCTTCCGCCCCCCCAGCCTCCCAGTCCATTGCCGCCTGTTCCCACGCCGGTGCCGCCAGCCCCGCCGGTCGATCCCGTCGAGCCTCTGCCTGTCATCAATAGCCATCCGGAGGAGCTGTTTCCTTACGTGTACGTGCGCCGCTGGCCCAAGATCTCATCCTCGGATCTTTTGCATGGCTTTGTCCAGTACGCCAGTGCCAGCCCTCCTTGCTGCAGTTTCTTTGAGGACCTGGTAGCGGCACGCGCCCAAGGCCGTGAAGCCGTGCAGTCACTGGCGCTGCGGTTCATTGACGGAGATGCCCCTTACCAGGGACTCTTCATCGGAGACCTGGACCGCCTTCCCGGGCCCATGGGCCAGTTTGCGTCCTTGCTGGAGCAACTGCCCTCGCCCCATGACAAGCCGTTTGAGTGGCTGGCGACCGCCCGTGCGGAAGTCACGCAGTTGCTGCAGCGGTACGCCCTGACCTGGAGCTGTTTGGAATCTGGAAACTACCTGCAGACCTTGGACAGGGTCTGGCAGAGTTACTTCGCCCTGGTCATCACCCTGGGGTATGACGCTGCCTTGCTGGATGGGTTGACCCGCACCTTGCAGATGGCCCATCTGATCGCGGTGGCATTGCAGCCCCAATCTCAGGGCATGGCGGCAGTCGGCGCCGCATCAGAGACGCCAGCGCCCTTGCAGCCGGCCCCCATCAGTGCCGCCCAAATTGCATTGCTGCGCGAGGCCACCGTGGTGCTGCCGGCCCAGGTTTTTCCTTTGCCCCCGGCCCGCACTGCAGAAAGATCTCCGCCCGTGGCCCCCGACGGTTGGATCGAGCCCTATGCCATTGGCGACTTGCAGATGGTGCGCCAGCGCCTTCTGCGCTACCAAAGCGGAGAGATCGCACGCATAGAAAACGTGATGCGCGGTGAGCGCCGGGAGGTCACGCACAAACGCACCCACCGGCAAAAGGATGAGCAAAAGCAGACCCTGGCCGAGATGCAGGTCCTGCAGAACGATGCAGCGGACGAACGCAGCAATCTCCAGGAAGAGTCTCGCAAGACCGTGGCCGAGGCGACCGAGACCCACCAGTACAACAAGTTCACCAGCAGCTACGGCCCTCCCACGCAGGCCACCCTGGATGGTTCCTGGACCAAGGCCGTGCAGCAAGGCGCCAACCCGGGGCTGGACGACACCACCCGCTTTGCGCGCGACATTCTGAACAAGACAGTCAATCGCATCAGCCGCAGTGTCAGCCACACGCGCTCCAGCAGCACGATGAGCCAGACCGAAGATGCGGTAGTCAGCCTGATCGACAACACCGCGGGCACCCGGAGCATGCGCGCCGTGTTCCGCTGGGTGAACAAGGTGTACGAGGCGTGCGTTGTGAACTACGGCCAGCGGTTGATGATGGAGTTCATGGTGTGCCAGCCCGCAGCGGGCTTCATTGCGCAGGAGCAGGCGCTGGCGGGGCAGGACTTCGCCAAGCCGCTGTCTCCGCTGCAAATGGGAGTGGCCACCTTCGAGGACATCAAGGTGGACGGCCCTCGCAACTACGCACGGCTCGGGGCCTACTACGGCGTGCTGGATCTGGATCCGCCCCCGCTGGCAGAGCGCTTCGCCTCGGCCACACTGCGCAACGGTGAAGAAAAGCAGATCGCCGTTCCCGCAGGGTACGGCGCTACCCAGGCCTTTGTCAGCTGGGTAGGAGCGTCCCCTGGCCAACAGGCGCCTGTCGTGCTGGTGGGGCGGCAAACCGTGACCCCTGGCGCTGCGGCCAGTCCCGTGGCGCTTCACGGAGAGGACGAAACCGTGCCGGTGTCCGTGATGGACTATCCACCCGGCTTCTCGCCACCCGGCGACCAACCGTTGCAGGTCAACGTGGAGATCGGCTGCGCGCCTTCCAGTCGGTGCATGGACCAGTGGCGCATCCGTACCTACGCCAGCATCGTGCGTGGCTATCAGGAGCGGATGGCGGCATACCATGGCCGCGCCCAAGGCGGCGCGCCATCGTCTCCCGCACCGGCCTGTTCGCCGCTGGCCCGTCGGCAGATCGAGCAGCGTGAGTTGAAGAATGCCTGTCTGCGCCTGTTGCTGGAACGCCTGCTGACCCTGACTGGCATGTCCGCAGGTGCCGCGTGGGGGTCTCCGCCATCGCAATTCATGGTCAATGAGCCCCGCTATCTGCAGTTCTTCGACGAAGTGCTGGAGTGGAATGAAATGGCCTACAGCTTCTATGCCAGCCCTGGCCTGGGCGCTGCGGGCGGGGTGCCGGAGCTGGGGAGCCTTGCGGCCGACGACGATGCCTTGTTCGCCAGTTTCTTGCAGGCTGGTCAGGCGCGCGTGCTGCTGCCCGTGCAGCCAGCGCATGTCCTGGCCTTTCTGTATTTTTATTCGGCGGGCATGCTCTGGAGCGCCCCGGATCGGCTTGCCCCCGTCAATCCGGACGACATCGCACTGGTCAACGACCTCAAGCATGCAGGGCCCCGGCAACAGAGTCCTGCGCACCGCCTGGGGCCGTGCTGGCAGGTGGTGGTGCCTACCTCCATGCAGGTGCTGGATGCGCCGGGCGGCGAAGGGGGTGCGGACCTGCCCGCCCTTGGGGGGGCTGCACCATGATTGTGGTACCGGGGGCAGCCATCCCCTTCTTCTGTCGGCCAGCTTTTGGCGACCTCCCCGTGGGTTCGGTGACGGCGTTTGCGGGCACGTTGGGGCCGCCCGACAGCGCGAGCCCTGCTGCTGCGGTGAGCCCAGCCGCATACACCACCAACCCCCTTGAGGCGTGGGGATGGATGGTTTGCGATGGCCGATCGTTGCCCTGTGTGGACTACCCCGAACTGTTTGCCGTGCTGGGCTACGTGTATGGCGGTGCTGACGACAACTTCAACATCCCCGACTACCGTGGTTACTTTCTTCGCGGTATTGGCACGGGCACCCGCAACGATCCGGACATCGACCAACGCAGCCAGCCGCCTGGCGGCCAGGGTGCGAGCGATGGTGTGGGTTCCATCCAGCCGTTTGCCGTACAGACGCATGAGCACACCTACAGCAGCGCACCAGCCCCTTCGGCCACCTCCCCCAGTGGAACAGCAGCAGGCGCGCCCAGCGTCGCCAGCACGCTGACCACGGGTGGTCCGGTTGCGGGCGCGGGCCAGGCGCAGGCGGTGCAGGTGAGCCCGAACGAGACGCGCCCCCTCAATGTGTACGTCAACTACCTCATCAAGTTCACCTACGGACTGCTCCCGCTTTTGAGATGACCGCGCACGTGTCCCCAGAACCCTTTCCAAGGAGAAAATTGCATGGCATACACCAACGTCCAATTCATCGGCTACGTGCTCGACACGGCGCCCCAGGTGAACCCCGATGGATCCAAGACCTATCTGGGGTTGAACGATCCAAAGCTCGACATTGAAGCGCGCTGCGATGTGATGTTGCGCGCCATGCAAACGGCCCGGGATGCGTTGCCGCAGGCGTCTCCACCGACACCCGAGGGGGAAACCCTGAAGGTCTTCATGGCCCCCGAGTTCTTTTTTCGAGGTGCCTCGGGGGCTTACCAGATGGATGATGTCCAGCTCGCCATCACCGCGCTGCAGCGCATGGCGGCCGATGACCAGTGGGTGGACTGGGTGTTTGTGTTCGGCACCATTTTGGGCGCGTCGTCGGCCACCCAGCAGACGCCGCCCTACGACATCGACCCACTCGCGAGCACCGAGATCTACAACTTTGCGCTGGTGCAGCAAGGGGGCGTGGCGGCGCAGGGCGATGCGGGGGCGCGGATGGTGATGAAGGAGTTGATGTCGGGGGTTGATTTCATCGCCACTGCCGTGAATCCGGGCGGCCTGTTGCTGGGCGACGTGGAATACTGGCCTGCATCGACCGGCGGTGGGCTGGGACGTGAGCAGCAAGAGGTCAACTATGACGGTGCCGGCGTGTTCGAGTTGGCAGGCATCACCTGGGGGCTGGAGGTCTGCCTGGACCACAGCGGCACGGTGCGCCGACTACAGAGGTCGCCGCAATTGCCGGGCCAGAAGCTGATTCAGCTGCAGGTGGTGCCATCGTGTGGCATGGGCATCCAGGCGCCGAGCGTGATCACGCAGGCGGGCGGCTATGTCTTCAATTGCGATGGATCGGGCGCGGCAAGCCACTCCAACCTAGTGCAGCAGGTGCCACCGTTGACCAATGTGCCCATGCTTTGCAGTGCGCCGGTCAGCGATGCCGATGTCGCGCTGCAAAGCACCTCGCCGGTGGAGGATGTTGCTCTCAGTGCCCTGTACGCCAGGGGACCGGGCGTGGTCAATATCTATCCGGCACAGGCCTTGCCTGCACAGCAGGTGGTGGTGGGCAACACCGTATGCCTCGACTGGCCCGCCAGCCCCGACTACCGTTTCATCTTCCAGCTGGTCTACAACAGCAGTGGCAGCTTCGTGACGCTGGTGTGCGAGATACGCAGCAAGAAGGCCAACTTCTACGGGAACAACTATTTCCTGCCGCTTTCGCTGCAGACGCAGGACTCCTGGAAACAGGACGTGCGCATCCAGATGACATTGGCGGCGGGCAGCAGCCCCTACGCTGGTGCCGTGTGGTGCAAGATCAACGTGCCCGGATTCATCTTTGAAGGCAATGCCTTTGAGTTCAGCGCCACGTATGGCGGCCCCGCGCCGTTCACCATCTGGCAGTCTACGGATGGCGCGGGCGATGACAACCTGTGACCCTGGCGCCGAGAGCGCACTGCAAGCACTGAGCGTGTCGGTGGGCCCGCAGGCCTTCCTGGTGCGCGCCAATGCGGCCCGGTGCGCGTTCTGGCACCGGGTGCAGGCCGGCGCGTGGGAGCCGCAAACCTTCGAGGTCTTCCGGCGTTTTCTGCAACCAGACCGCTCCTACATTGACCTGGGTGCCTGGATCGGCCCTACGGTGCTCTATGGCGCGACGCTGTCGCGCAGCGTGCATGCCCTGGAGCCTGACCCGGTCGCCTTTGCAGAGCTGGACCGCAACGTGCAAGCCAACCCTGGGCTGTGCAAAAAAATCCATCTGTACTCCTTCGGCATTGGCGCCGAGTCTGGTCCGCTGCAACTCTATGCCGGTGGCCTTTACTACGCAGGGCACAGCGAGTTCGGGGACAGTATGTCGGGCATGTTGGCCGCGCCGGATGTGCCTGGCCAGCCTTGCCACGAGGCGCGTAGTGTGGACATGGAGCGCTTTCTGGACATGTATGCCGGGAAGAACTGCAACTTCATCAAGATGGACATAGAGGGTGGTGAATACGCTGTGATTCCCGGCCTCTGGCGCCGCCTGTGGCGTTGGGGCCCGCCCACCCTTTGTGTGTCTTTCCATGCTCCGGAAATCGCCCGGCGCGAGTCCTTGGTGCGGGCCTGCATCGAAGAGCTGCTGCTGTGTTACCCGCGCTTTTATGCGGCTGCCGACACCAAGGCCGTTGCGCTCGAAGAACTGGCGGACGCGGTGCATGACTGGGCCGACGAAGCCCCTGGCAGCCCCTGGCGCAAGCTGGAAGCGCTGCTGGGAGCGGGCGTGGTGGCGACCAGTGAGGAGTGGTGAATGACTGCTGCACCAGATCGCCAGATCCTGATTGGGGTGCATGTGACAGGGGCGGGCGAAGGCCTGGCCGCCACGCTGTCCAGTGTTTTCGAGAACACGCCGCTGCCCTTCGGGCTGCGGATATTGCCGGACAGTGCCGCCGCATCCCGGGCCCCGGGTTTGCTGCAGTTGCGGCTTGCCCCTGTGTCTATGGTGCAGCGGCCCGGCCCGGCGCAGCCGGGGGCCGCTGCCTGCTTCAACCAGCTGGTGAGCGAGCCTGCCGACATCTATGTGTTTCTGGAAAACGGCGTGCGGGTCTGCCCCGGCTGGCTGGAGCTGCTCTTGGCCGCGCTGGACAGCGACGCCAGCCATGGCTTAGCGGGCCCCTCCACCAACCGGGGGTGGAATGAACAGGCCGTGGCACCAAACTGTGGCAGCACCCAGGAAGCGCTGTGGGACCAAGCGGATGCCTTGCTGGCGCGCTATGGCAATGCCTGGGTACCCCTGTCACCTCTGCACAGCCTGGCGGACTTCTGCTATGTGGTGAAGAACGAGGTGGTGGCCGCCATTGGCGCAGCGGACACGGCGTACACGCAGGGTCCTTGCTGGGAGATGGACTACAACGTGCGCGCCGCCCGCGCCGGCTTCCTGGGTGTCTGGGTGCAGGGCGCCTTTGTGCACCGTGCGCCCCGCTGCGCGGTGCTGGCACCTGTCCACGATGGACTGCTGGAGGCGAACAAACGGCTGTACCAGGATCGGTTCTGTGCCTGGCGCCGCGAGAGCCACCCGCAGGCGCCTCCCTACCACGACCACTGCGTGGGAGACGATTGCCGCTACTTTGCCGTGCCCGAGCAGATGCGTATCTTCGTGCCACTGCCTGGCAATGTGGATCCCGCACCACTGGTGCCTGCGGCCACCGCATCACCCTTGCTGAGCTGTGTCATGCCCACGCGGGGGCGAGCGGCCTTTGTTGCGCAGTCGATCCGCTACTTCCAGCGGCAAGACTATCCCGCGCTGGAACTCATCATCGTCTACGAGGAGCAGTCCGACCTCCCTGCTGGCATTGATGACCCGCGCATCCGCTGCATCCGAATGCCGGCCCGCACCAGCATCGGCGCCAAGCGCAATGAAGCGGTCCGCGTGGCGTGGGGCGAACTGATCGCGCATTGGGACGATGACGACTGGTATGGCGCGCAGCGCCTGAGCCGCCAGGCCGCGCCCATTTTGCACAACCTGGCGGATGTCGCCGGGCTCAACGACATGCTGTTCATGGCCCGGCCGCTGGCGGAGTTCTGGGCCAGCAGCCGGGCACTGTTTCGCCGGTTGTTTGTAGAAAACGTGAGCGGCGGCACTTTGGTTTTCAGGCGCAGCCTGTGGGAGCATCATGGGCGGTATCCCGATACCTCGCTGCGGGAGGATGCGGATTTCCTGCTGAAGACCCTGCGGGGCGGTGCGCGGCTGTGCCGCATCTCGGGGCGTTCGCTGTGCATCTATGTGCGCCACGATGGGAACACCTGGAAGTTCAAGGAAGGCCATTACCTGCAGCAGGCCGCCTGGACCCTGGTGCCTGCCCCGGAATGCCTGTCGGACGATGATCGCGATTTCTACTTTCCTGCCGCCCCCGGTGGCACAGGCGACACTGTTGGCGCTGTTGGCGCTGTTGGCACAGAGGGCTCGCCGACGCCCGCGATGCCGCTGGTGTCGTGCATCATGCCCACCGCAGACCGGCGTGAGTTTGTGCCCCAGGCCATTCGGAACTTTCTGGCGCAGGACTATGAGCCCCGCGAACTGATCGTGCTGGACGACGGGCGCGACAGCGTCGCCGATCTGATCCCATCGCACGGCAGCATCCGATACCTGCGCCTGGACCGCAAATCCACCCTTGGTGCCAAGCGCAACATGGCCTGCGAGTTGGCGCGCGGCGAGGTGATTGCACACTGGGACGACGACGACTGGATGGCGCCCACCTGGCTCAGTTCGCAGGTCAAGGCCTTGCGCGGCCAGGGGGCCGACATCTGCGGCCTGGACAAGGTGTTCTTCTATGCGCCAGACGCGCGCCGGGCCTGGCAGTATGTGTATGACGGGCGCACACCCTGGGTGTGTGGGGGCACGCTGTGTTACCTGCGCGAGTTCTGGCGCAGTGCGCCGTTCGCCGATATCGATGTGGGGGAGGACAACGCTTTTGTCTGGTCGGTGCGGGACAAGCGCATTGCCACCAACCCGGACCAGCACCTGTATGTGGCCCGCGTCCACGACCGCAACACCAGCCCCAAAGACACATGGAACCGGCGCTGGCACAGTTACCCGGTGGAGCACGTCGAGAGGCTCATTCGCTGACTCTGTTCAGGCCTACTGGAGGGTGACGGGTGCCAGCCGGTACACCGGCTCGGGTTCCGGCGGGTGGGTCTTGCTGGTGCTGGCGTAGGCCTCCATTTTCACGCTGCCAGCCAGCTCATGGTGCGCGCGGTGGCTCAGCAGAACGGTTCCGGGGCCTGCCAGGCTGTTCAGGTGCAGCGTCACGTTGGCCGCGTGGTGGCTGTCCAACGGCTCACCGTGGGCTTGCAGGGTGGCCGTGTGCATGCTCCCTGATATTTCCAGGCGCACGCCATGCTGCACCTCCAGCATGCGGCTTCTTCGTTGCACCCGGATGCACAGGTCCTGTGCCAAGGCTGCTGCCTGCTGCAGGTTCTGTGCGCTGCTGGGGCCCTGCTCGAAGTGGAACAGCATGCAGTCTCCCAGCGTCCCCGCGCCATGGCCCTGGCCCGACTGCACGGCGTTGGCGCACCAGCGCAGCTGCTGCTCGCGAATCTCCTGCAGGTCGGACAGGGCCAGGGAAGCATCGCGGGCGGGGTACAGGCGCAGGGTCAGGCACAGGATGGCGCGCGAAGGAGCATCGACGTTCTGCGACCTGGGACGTTCCAGCGAATCCATGGTGGCCTGCTGCGCCTGGCCGGATGTGGACGGATCTGCAGGGCTTGGCCCTGCTGCATGGCTGGGTGGGCGAAGCTGGCGCACCTGCGCCGCGCACTGGGCAAGGTCACCGTACAGTTGCGCGGCATCGGCGGTACGCCGGCGCACGTCCTTTTGCAAGGCCCGCTGGAGCAGCGCGGCCAGCGGACTGCCCTCTAGTTCCTCTGGCAAGGCGACGATATCTGTGCTCAGCTGGCGCTGCAGCACCTCTGTCAGGCTGGCGCCCTGGATGCTCTGTCGTGCGCTCAGGCACTCCACGAACATCAAGGCCCAGGCATAGATGTCGGTGGCGGGCCCGCACACCTCGCCGCGCAGCTGTTCGGGTGCGCAGTAGGCGGGCGTGCCCTCGGCTCCCGCGGTGAACTGGGGTTCTCCGTGGTGGCTGGCAAGCCCAAAGTCCAGCACCTTGGCGTGCAAGGTGGTGCCGCTGGAGATCACCATCACGTTCTCTGGCTTCAGGTCGCGGTGCACGATATGGTGGGCATGCAGGAAAGCCAGGGCATCGAGCAGCTGCGCCATCAGCCCCACCGTGTCCGGCAATGAGAGCCGGCCCTGGCGCTGCAGGAATTCGCGCAGCGTTTCGCCAGTCACGTACTCCAGCACGGCAAACGGCACGCCCTCCTGGGCCAGGCCTTTATCGATGAGCCGGACCACATGGATGTGGTGCAACAAAGACAGCACCCGGGTTTCCTGGTGCAGCCGCTGCTGCACACGCCGCCGGTTGGCGGGATCGCGCGCGGCTGGGGTGCTCGGAATCTTGATGGCCACGAACTGGCCGGTGCTGCGCTGCCGGGCCTTGAAAACCTGGCCCGATGCGCCCTGGCCCAGCAAACCCAACGATTGATAGCCCGGCACACCCACGGGAAAACCGTGCGTGGGCACTCGTGTCATTGCGATGGGGGGCAGGCTCAGGCCGCAAGCGACTCTTCAGCGTGGATGGGGCTGATCAGGGCCAAGGGGTCGAAATCGGCTTCCCGCTGTGTACCCCGTGTGATGCTGAAACGCAGGCAACCAAAGCGCAATGAGCCACGGCGCCTTTCGATCAGCTCGGGGACATGGGAGTCGCCGGGCATGGCCAGTGCAAGTTGCTTGCGCATGCGGAAGATCTGGATGTTGAGGTGCCCGGGCTCCACACCCAGCATCTTCGCCAGGCGCTCCAGCTCGACCCAGCCATGGGCCTGGCTGTCCCGGTGGCGCTGCGCATCGGCCCATCGCAAACGTGCCAGCGTCAGCAGTGCGTAGTGGTGGGTGCGCTCGCCCAGGTCGAACTGCCGCTCTCCCTCCTGCACCTGCAGGCGCACATGTTCCTCATCCAGGCTGACGTTGAAATGCAGGCTCGTGCGTGGACGAATACACGGCGCTGCGCCAACCATGGCCTCCATGGTCGATGTGACCTCCTGCGCCGCAAGGAAGCACCAGGCCTGGTTGGAAAATCGGACCTCGTCGCCGTCTTCCAGCACCCAGCTGCCCTGGGGCGTGGTGCATATCCACCGGCCTTGCTCGGCGCAGTGGATGGACACTTCGGCATGCTGGCCCTGGGGCAGCAGGTTGGACCGCTCCAGTGGCACGGGAGCGCTGTCGTGCCCCAGCGGCCAGAGCAGATTGGCGGGGGCTGCAAGGTCTTCCACAACCCAGCCAGAGCCGTCGTCACGCCCGAAGCCGATGGTGCTTCCTACGCGGAGTGCAAAGGCTCCGCTGTGGGACAGCAGCTCGCCATCGAGCAGGGTTCCGTTGCGGCTGTGGTCGTGCAGTTCCCAGGTGCTGCCCGTCCAGCGGATCGATGCATGCAGTTGCGAGGCATCCGGGTTTTCCAGCAAGGTGTCCGAGGAACGGCCTCGCCCAAACACGTGAAGTGTTCGCAAATGGATCTTGCGCTGTGTTGCGCGGTTTTTCAGGATTGCCATCAGTCAGTCCCTCATTTTTTCTTCGTCACACCTTGCGGCGCGGTTTCCTTTGGCCCCGCGCATGGCTGAATGTGATGCCTCGCAGCCCGTGGCATGCCGCTGTGCAGCGGACGCGGGTTTCCTGTCCGGGCGTTCGCCAAGAATTCCCGATGCAGCCCAATGAGTGTGTTGGCGCTGTCCTCCCCACGCAACTACCAAATCTGGTAGTTAACGTTCTGCTTGCAATTGCGCGGGATATCAACGGCGTGACGCCCCGTTGCAAGGCATCGCGCAGCCCAGCCGTTCAACTGATTTTTGACCCCGCTGTTTGCAGGGCCAGGTAGTTTTGGGATTGACTGCAGCGGCACGACGGTGCAAAGAATCTGCTCCCCAGGCCGGCTGCAGACTGGTGTGCAGAGCGGTGGGTCAGTACCTGTGATGGCGTGTAATGGGCTGTAATCGCCAAGCGAGGAAAGGGTCTCCACAATGTATCGAGCGAGATGAGCTTGCCATCCGCACCGATCCATTGACGGAGAAAACCATGCCTTACCTGTCTGACACTCAACGCAATTTGCTGGCTCCTGCGGGCCAGCCACATCCTCGCAACGGTGCCACGGTGCCAACCTCGCAGCAGGCGCCCTTTGTGAACGCCGCCTGCTGGGGTTGGGCGTTGAATGGTGAATACGTGAATGCCGACGACCCCTACGCAGCCACCACCATCTATACCTCGGACAACGGCGCCTTCGTGTTCAATGCCGAGCGTGTTCCCACCGGTCTGAATGCGGAGTTTTTTGCGGTCACCGATGTGATTTTTCCGCAGACGATGCCGTATCACACCACACTGGCCGCCAATTTTGCCAACGCACTGGGTGGCAATGTGGCAGCGCAGGACGCCTGCCGTTCTGCCCTGATGAAGCTCACGGCAGAACTCAATGGGCATACGGTGTTGCCCGACAACGGCTCAGCGGTCTACACCATGGTCATGAAGTCGCCGAGCTGGTACGGCTGGTGCCATTGGGGCATTGGCATTCAGGGAGCAGGCGGTGGGGACACGACCTACCAGCAAAAGGTCAACGGCAGCGTCCTGAACCCCAACACCCTGCAATACAACTGCGGCGTGATGTGGGATGAAGGCCAGCCGCTGACCACGACGATCCGCATTGATGGCCTGTTGCAAACGCAGGTCGACATGCTCAACCGCGTGGTGTGATGCCATGACAGTCCAAACCCGTGGCATCGACGTCAGTCACTACCAAGGCAACGTCAACTGGCCCAGCGTGGCTGGCAGCAACGTGGCCTTTTCCTTCATCAAGGCCACCGAAGGCATCGCCTATGTGGACCCGCTTTTCCGTGCCAATTGGTCCGGCAGCGCCGCCGCAGGATTGCGCAGAGGCGCCTACCACTTCGGCCATGCTGGCAGCGATGCCGTCGCCCAGGCACAGTTTTTCTACAACACGGTCAGCGCCGATGGAACGCTGGGGCCCGGGGACTTGCCGCCGGTGCTGGATCTGGAAACCCTGGATGGGCAAAGCCCCGCCGAAGTCCTGCAGTGGGCCCTGGCATTCCTGTCCGAGGCCGATGCGCTGTTCGGGCGCCAGACCATGGTCTACACCGACACGGGCTTCTGGCAGGCGCTTCAGGCGCTGCCCGGTTGCCAGGTGCTGGCCTCCCGCCCGCTGTGGCTGGCCGCGTATTCGGCCTACCCGCACGTGCCACCGCCCTGGTCGTCCTGGACGTTCTGGCAGTACAGCGATGGCTCCTCCAATGGCGGCAGCCCGGTGGCGGGTGTGGTGGGTGCCGTGGACCAGAACTGGTTTGCAGGCTCGGAGGCGCAGCTTGCCACGCTGGGCTGATGTCGTTTGTTTGCTGAGAAGGGCAACGGCCCAATTTTTCCAACAGAAGGAGTAGCCATGAACACCGAATCAATCACGATCGTGTTGTCCGATAACACGGGTCTTCAGGCGACTGATGGAACAGCCTATGTGGCAGGCTGGATCAACGCAGCGCCGAGCGGGGCGTTTCAGTTTCAATTTCTCGGGAGCGGTGGAGCATTCGTCGCGGCGCCCTCGGTGCTGCCGATTGCCGTGCTCGCGATACAGGCCTGGCAGAGTACCGGTATCGACGTCAATCCATCCGCTACTCCGGTGACGATTGCGTATGTGGGCGGTGGTTGGAGTGCGGACCCCGACACGAATAGCGGACAGCTCTACGATGCGGCCGGTTGTCCTGATCTCAATGTTCCGACCGATCAGACGCAGTACCCCATTGTCGGTGTGCCGATGGGCGGACTCATCGGCAGGATTGGCAGTACAGGTTCACCGTTCTTCATTGGCAGGGGGCCGTATTTGATGCCATCGACCTTTCCCAGTGGCGAGCTCCAACTCTGCATCAACGATGATTTGACGGGTGCATATGGTCCTGGCTTGAAAGACAACAGCGGCAGCGTGAGTGTTGCGGTCTTCAACCAGGGGCTTGCTTTCCTTGAGATGTCCTCGGTTCCGAGCATTGCGCTTACGACGGCAACCAATGGCAACGAACGGCTGGTCTTCGCTGTCGCTCCGACTCAGCCGGCACCTTTGCCAATTTACGCAGCCTCACCACCGATAGCGACTCCACCGCCCGTTGCCCCCACGCAAGCGGTCCCGGCATTTGCCGTGATGCAGTATCCGCCGCCGCCCTACGGCAATCAGCCACAGCCTTCACCTCCCGGACCGTTCGATTTCTTCGAGTTCGGTTACAACGCAGCAGCCGATGTCAGCGCCGTGAATGGCTTTGGCCTCAACCTGTCGTTCAGCTCCGCAGGCGAGAGTTTCGGTGTGGACCCCCGCATCAGCCGCGCGACCATGGCAAGTGCGTACACGGACTTCATTGCCAAAGAGGGCGCGAGCGCAGCAGCCTATGGCGAACTGCTGACGGTCGGTGCGCTTGGCTCCAGCTACACGCCGCCCACGGTGAAGGGCGAGTTCTTCGCTATCTCTGATCCCAGCGACATGCTGATCGCGAAACAGGCGGCAGGGGTGCTCGACTCCGATTCCCTCGCAAGTTACTGGGACGCAACGCTGAACGCTTTCTTTGCGGTGAACAGTTACCTCAGCATTGATCTCAGTGGCGACGGCACGAATGTCTATACCGGGCAGTGCACGATGCAGAGCCTCAACACCGTCAGCACAGCGGCCTATACGCTCTCGAATGGCACGAACACCTACACGTTCTACCAACCGCCGCAGGGCCTTCAGAGTGCGCTCTATGTTTTCCAGCAGGCGTTCAGCCAGTACCAGGAGGGAGGATCCGGCGGCGATGCCGGGCTGCTGCAGATGAACATCTGGGAAGCGTTGTGCAGGGGCGTTGCGGTGGCGGGAGTTGCGACCCAGAGTCCCCCTAGCGGCTTCTCCACCACCGCCTGGAATGATTCGGCACAGTGGTACGGTGCAGGTTCAACCTGCAACTACTATGCCAAATTCCTTCATTGCGCGAATGCGCAGGGCGAGGATGCACGGATCGCAGGCAATGGCCCCCCCATCTTCCTCGGCGGGGCGGCGTATGGATTCAGCGCCGATGAAAATCCCAACGGGTCGTACAGCGGTCCCAATGTGCCCTCCAAGACACAGGGCAATGTGGCGCCGGGCTCGACCGTCGCGATCACGCTCGGCCCCTGGTAGGGAGATGGCAAGGCCGAACCCACCGCAAGGGGGGGGCTTCGCACGGTCGCTGCCAATGAAAGTGGCCCGTGCCCGTCATTGCGAGTGCAGCGCCGTCTTGGTCTGGATCGGTGCGGCCTGTAGGTGGGGTGATTTTCTGTGCGAATTCATGCACGGGAGTGGTCGATTTATCGATTGATCTCGGATAAAAATTGGCTCTAGCGCTTTATGGTCATGAATTAATTGCTATAAAAATAGTAGCAATTCTGGGGTTTGCGAGTTTTGCCTCCTGGAGTCAGGCGCCCAGGGGCAATACCAGCCTGAACTCCGCTCCCCGTCCCACATCGCTGTCCACTTCCAGCGTTCCGCCGTGCCGGTGGATCACGGTGTGCACCAGGGCCAGCCCCAGGCCGACACCGCCGATGGCGGGGTGGCTGCGGTCGTGCAGTCGCTGGAACGGTGCGAACAGCTGGCCCTGCAGTTCCGGTGCGATGCCGGGGCCTTCGTCGCGCACTGACACTATCCAGTGGGCCCCCCGTTGCACGATGGAGCACTGCACCGTGCCTTCTTCGGGGCTGAACTTGACGGCGTTGTTCAGCACGTTGGCCAGCGCGCGGGACAGCAGGGCGCGGTCGCCCACGGTGGGGGCGGTTTCCGGCGCGGTGGCGATGGTTACCTCCACGCCCCGGTCGCGGGCCAAGGCCCAGATGTCGTCCACGGTTTCGGCCAGCACGGCCACCAGGTCCAGGGGCGCCATGCGGTATTCCTGCGACTCGGCGCTGGCGAGCTTGACGAAGTTTTCGGCCATGCCCAGCGACGCGCGTGCATAGCGCTCGATGCGCAGCATCAGCTCGTCATCCGGCATGCGGCCAGGGTAGGCTCGCTGCATCTCCAGCAGCGTGAGGATGGATGCATTGGGTGCACGGATGTCGTGCGAGATGAAGTTCATCGCCTGGTCGCGCTGCAGCTGGGCGCGGCGCATGTCTGTCAGGTCCACCAGGGTCAGCAGCCAGCCGGCCTTGGCCAAGTCGGTGAAGGGCTTGCACAGCACCAGCAGGTTGCGGCCTTGGGCATCGCGGCCTTCGCTCTGTTCGGGCATGTGGTGGTTGTGCAGTTTGTCCTGCGTGACCAGGGGCTGGCCGGTGCCGGTGTGCACCAGGTCGTGCAGCAGTTCGACCACGGACTGGCCCTGCAGCGGCACCTGGGGGTCTCCGCCCACGTGCCGGCGTGCCGCCATGTTGGTGAGCAGGATGCGCCCCTGCGGGTCGCAGACGATGGTGGGGGAGGGCAGCTGCTGCAGGCTTTCGCTCACGAAGTGGTGCAGGTCGCGCAACTGGCGCGATGCGCGTTCCACGGCGTTGATGCGTCTTTCCAGAAAGTCACCGGAATCCCCGGGGCGTTGCTGCAACCGCATCGACAGGCCATCGCGCTGCAAGCGCTCCATCTCCAGCCGCAGAAAGTGCGCGGCTGCGCTCAGGCGCCGCCAGCTCCACAGCGGATAGGCCAGCACCAGCCCGGTCAGAGCCGCAGCGGGTGCGAACTGCAGGCCTATCCACGAAGGCAGGGCCACGCTGAGCAGCAGGGTGACCACGCCCAGCGCTGCGCTGGTGAGCAAGGCCACGAAGGGGCCCAGCAACAGCAGAGCCAGCAGCGCGCACACCACGGGCGCCAGGTTGAACAGGGTGTTGAGGGCGGTGGTGGCAGGCTCGATCCGCACGCCCGACAGGCGGCCGTCCAGCACCTGGGCCACCACCTCCACGCCGGGCATCAGCCGCGATTGCTCGCTCACGGGTGTGGCAAACATGTCGCCCAGGCCCGAGGCCGCAGCGCCCACGATCACGTACTTGCCGCGAAACGCATCTGCCGGCACCTGGCCGCGCAGCACGTCGATGTAGGAGTACGTGGTGAAGTGGCCGGGGCCGCCGGCATAGGCAATCAGCGTGCGGTCAGCGCGTTGCCAGGGGCCACTGCCTGGAGGCTCTGTGGCTGCAGCGCCGCCGGCCACCGGTGCGGCGCGCGCTGCATTGCACTGGGGCGATTTGTGTGATGCGGATGTGGAAGCGGCCACGCATTGCAGCGCCATGCTGAAGTGCTGCCAGGACGCGGCGGCGGGTCCTTCCTGCAGGTAGAGGCTGCGCACCACGCCGTCGTTGTCGGGGGCCACATGCACATGGCCCAGGCCGGCTGCGGCGTCTGGAAATGCGGGCCAGGGCAGGTCGGCTATGTTGGCTGCCGGGCCATGACCGCGCCGCAGCACCGGAAGCACCACCCGCCCACTGCGCCGCATGGCGTCGGCCAGCAGCACATCGTCCTCGGGGTAGTCCAAGTCTTCTTCGTTGAACAGCACGTCCATGCCGATGGCGCGGGGCTGCTGTGCCGATACGCGCGCGATCAACTCTGCGTGTAGCGCCCGGCGCCAGGGCCAGCGGCCAATGGCCGCGATGCTAGGGTCGTCGATGGCAACGATGACGATGTCGGGGTGCGCGGGGCGCGAGAGCAGGCGCAGGCCAGCGTCCTGCACCAGGTGGTTCATCCGGCTCAGGCTGTCGGCGGTGCTGAGCCAGGCCACCAGCCCTAGCAAGGCGGCGGCCAGAAGGCTCCATTCCAGGCGCCGCTGCTGGCCCCGGGTGCGTCCGGCGGTCATCATGGGCTCAGAACCCTCGGGCCCAGGGCAAACGGCGTGCGCGGCTCAAGGGCGTGCCACGGGCTGGCCGTTCGAGGTGGAGACCGGCAGACCCGAACCCGTGCTGATGCCCGAGCCGACCCGGATCTGGCGCGGCGGCGAAAAGTCGCTCTGCAGCCCCGTGGGATCCAGCACCTGGATGCGCACGAGGTAGTCGCCTGCAGGCAGGTTGCTGGCGGTCCATGCAGGGGTGTCGAGCTGGGTGTCGAGCACGACCTTGTCAAACGCCAGGTCGTTGGCTGGGGCCAGTTGCAGGCGGAACCGCTGGCCAGGCTGCGCGGGCCAGTGCACCCGCACCGTGGTGTCGCCATCCTGCGCTTGCAATGACTGGGGCGACAGCGTGGCGGGGCGGTCTGCCACCGAGAAGGGCTGGGGCGGGGCAAACGGACCTTGGTCGGCCTGACTGCTCGGACTGTTTGGCAGCTGCAGCAGGCTGGCCGCACGCCAGAAATAGTTGCCTACCGGCAGCGTGTTCAGCGGCAGGCGGCATTCGGTGAGGCGTTGCTCGTCCAGCACGGGCTGGGTGAACTGTGCATCGCGGGCCACCTGCAGGCGGTACCAGGCCACACCGGGCACCTGCGTGCACCGCAGCTCGCCCGTGCCGCTGGCCAGCACCGCGCCGGGCGCAGGTTGCTGGTACAGCGGGGCCACGGGGCGCGTCTTGACCACAAAAGGCTGCACGGCAGGCACACCGGGGATGCCCGCGTCGTCCAGGGCGCGCACCGACAGGTAGTAGCGCCCGTCTTCCACGGCTTTCCAGCGCAGCTGGCCGTCGGCAAAACTGCCGTGGCGCAGCACCTGGGTGAAGTCGGCGTCCTGCGCCACCTGGGCCTGGTAGCGCGCGGCGCCCGGCAGTGGTGGCACGTTGATGGCCAGAATGCTCGCATCGCTGAGCATGGCAGGGACGCCCGATGTGTCGGGCGCCACCAGCAGCGGGCGGGGTGCGCCCACGCTGCCATCGGCCGCCACTGCCAGCCCTTGCCCCGGAGCCAGCATCGAGGCGGCTGCCGCAGACGAATTGGATGGGCCAGTGGTTTCTTGTTGGCGGGACTGTACGGCCACCGAGCCGCTAAGCACCGATGCGGTGGTCTGGCCCGATTCGCCCATCGCAACGCCAAAGTGGGTGCCGCGCACACTGGTCACGGCCAGGGGCGTGCGCAGCTCAAAGCGGCGAAAAGCCTCGGCATTGGGTGGCACGCTGGATTCCACCGCACCGCTGCGCATCTCCAGCACCGACTGCAGGCTGCCCGCACGCCCCCGGCGGCGCAGCTGCCGCAGCAACAGCTCGGACTGCGCCTGGACCCGCACAACGGTGCCGTCGGCCAGCTTGACGGAGACAAAAGCATCCGGCCCCACCTGCAGCGCGGTGCCCTCTTCAAGCTTGCCGCCCTGGGTGACGGGCGCCGGGGCGTCGCCCGCGCGGGCTTGGGCGGTGACCGTGCCGTGCACGAACTCCACCGTGGCCGACTCGGCGGGTTGCAGGCGCACCGGAATCCACACCACCGAACCCGGCACCAGGCGCCGGGGGTTGGCCACCTTGTTGCGGGCCTGCAGCAGCGGCCACTGCCGGGGCGCGGCCAGATAGGCCTTGGCCAGGCCTTCGAGCGTGTCACCCTCCTGCACGGTGTGGGCAATTTCATCGCCCTGCGGCGTGGTGGCGGCAGGGGGAGCCGCCTGGGCACTGGTGCCCACCAGGCTGCCGAGGAAACCCAGGGTCAATGCCGCGCTGGCGCGCAGGGCCCAGCGGGGGCGGCCGGTGTTCGTTGCCACGTGAAATCTCCTTCGTGCCGCTCGGTGCAGGCGGGCTGGCGATGGCATCCTGTGAGGATGCCGCCGTTGATAGTTGGGGGTCAGGCCCTTCGCTGGGCCTCAACAGCTTCAAAACGGTAACCCACACCGTAGACCGCCGAGACGATGAAGCCGTTGGCGGGCCGCAGGTCCAGCAGGGTGCGCAGGCGCGAGATGTGGGTGTCCAGCGAGCGCGACATGACATCCGCCACCTGGCCCCAGACGATGTCCTTGAGGTGGTCACGCGACAACAGTCGGCCCATGTTCTGAAACAGAAACAGGGCGAGATCGTACTCGCGGTTCTTGAGCTCCACGGGCACGCCGTCAATTTCGATGGACCGGGTTTCGGACAGGAAGCGGTAGCGCCCGAACTCCACCACGCCCCCCACATTGGCTGGGTAGGCCCGCCGCAGCAGGGCCGACACGCGGGCATTGAGCTCGCCAATGCGCACCGGCTTGACCATGAAGTCGTCGGCGCCACTACCCAGGCCTTCGACGATGTCGCGCTCTTCCTGGCGGTGCGTGACGAACAGGATGGGCAACTGGGTGCCCACATTTTTGCGCACCCAGCGCACCACTTCAGGCCCCGTCGTGTCTGGCAGGTGCCAGTCCACGATCAACAGGTCAAAGGTCTCGCGGCGCATCTCGCGCAGGAAGTCGGCACCGTTGAGGTGGGTGTGGCAGACATGGCCCATTGCCTCCGTGGCCTGTTTGATCAGATCCAGCTGGAGCGCATCGTCGTCCAACGCGGCTATGCGCATGGTTTTCTCCCCTGTCGAAAATGCAATTGCGGATTATTCGCGATAACCGCTGTCTGCGCTGCTGCGCACCGGCCTACCGCCCGGCAGTTGACATTTGTTAACGCTCTCTCGTTCGCCGCGACCGGGGAAGGGGCTGGGGAGAGATTTCGCGCACCAGCCGCATGCCGACCAGGGTGTACCGGGTTTGCGGGCTGTTCCAGTTGCGGTAGCCGCAGCGGGCATAAAACGACCAAGTGTGCCACGAGCCCCCACGGCGCACCCGCACGGTGCCGTCTGCGGGGCCTTGTGGATCATTGCGCGGGGAGTGCGCATAGTAGGTGTCCCCGTGCCAGTCCGACACCCACTCCCAGGCATTGCCCAGCATGTCGTGCAGGCCAAAGGCATTGGGCGCATAGCTGCCCACCGGGGCGGTGAAAACATGGCCGTCGCTGCCCGCCAAGGCGTGCTGCTGCCAGCGGGGCCACAGCGGGGCGACCTCCTGGTCAAAGGTGTTGGCTGTGTGCAGCAGGCCCTGCGGGTCGTCGCCATGCGGATAGCGGGTGCGGGTGCCAGCGCGGCAGGCGTATTCCCATTCGGCCTCGGTGGGCAGGCGGTAGTGGTGGCCTTCGGTGCGGCTCAGCCATTGGGCCAAGGCCTGGGCGTCGTTCCAGGTGACGTTCACGACGGGATGGTCTTGCCCCTGCGCAAAACCCGGGTTGCGCCACGAATAGCGAGGGTCGCGGCCCTCAAAGGCATCGCCGCGCTGGGTGGTGGCGGGGTCGTACTGCGCGTTGTAGCCGTAGCCGCCCGTGCCATCGGCTTCCGATTCGGGCTGGTAGCCCGAGGCCTCCAGAAAGCGCTGGAACTGCCCCACGGTGACCTCGTGCCGACCCAGGTAGAACGCCCGCCGGATGTGCACCGTGTGCGCGGGGCCTTCATCGGTCAACTCGGTAAAGCGCCTGGCCTCCAGCGACGGGTACGCGCGTGCCAGGGTATCGGGCGGCTCCACGCCTCCCATCGTGAAGCGGCCTGCCGGGACCTGCTGGAAGACCATGCCCAGGCTGTTGGTCCAGGTGGCGGGGGCGGTGTTTTGCGCAGGCCCCGCATGGGCGCAGGCGCAGACCAGCGCGGCTGTCAGGCCCACGCCATGCGCCCTGAGGGGGCGCCGCAGAAACCAGGCCATGTCGGGGATCAGGGTTGGCGGTCGGGGGCTTCGCTCACGCATTCAAAAATCAGGCGCGAGCCATCGTTGCGCAGCAGCTTGGGGAACAGCGCCAGCCGCTGGCATTCGCGCGTGGCCGCTGCATAGGCGGGCGACGTGTCGGTGCCGTACACGGGCACGCTGAAGGTGCGGTCACGGCCCGATGCCATGGGCCCCGAGGGGTGGTGGGGGCTGGTAGCGTTGCAGCCCGCCAGCACGGCGAGCACGGAGAGGGTGGCAACTGGCAGTTTCATGGGAGTCTCCAAGAACAGAACGGACAGTTTACGCACAAGGCCCACGCCGACAGCGTAGGCGCATTGCGCACACACCACCATCTTCTGTCGCAGCCAGGCGGGTATCCTGCGGATTCACCCTAGAGATGAATATTTGAATAATTTTGGCCGCTAGCGCTTATTGGTAAAGCGCGAGCAGCTATCAAAAAGTGACCGCTTCCCCCAGCGCATTCCGACCTCGGATCCCGCGTTGGACAGGGACAGAGCGGTTTACGCGGCGGCTGCAGCCTCTGCCAGCGCCTGCAGCGCGGCTGCCACATCTTCGGCGCTCACGCCCTCCACCGGTGCCAGGCGCTGTGCCAGTGTCTGCAGTGCGTCCGGGTCTTTTTGCAACTGGGCAATGGCCTGGCCTGCTTCCTTGGGCGCGTCAAAACCGGTGCTTTGCAGCAGCAGGCGGCCATCGGCATCCACCAGCTTGAAGTAGAACTTGCCGTCGGCTTCGCGGTATTGCTTGAACGAAGGCAGCGCTGTCTTCGCGGCCTTGGCGGGCTTGGGCGCCGCAGTGGCCTGGGCCAGACTGCGCAGGCCCACAGCGGCGCGCAGCTCGCGGATGAACGGCGTGGCCAGCGCACGGGCGCGTTCGGCACCGGCCAGCAGGGTCTGCTCGATGCGGGCGGGGTTGTGGATGAGTTCTTCGTACTGCGCACGCATGGGGGCGATCACCTGGTCCACACGTTCGAACAGGGTGTTCTTGGCATCACCCCAGGCGATGCCGTCGGCGTAGGCCTGGCGCAGGGCGGCGGTTTCGTCGGGCGTGGCAAACGCCTGGTAGATCTGGAACAGCGCCGATCCCTCGGTGTCCTTGGGCTCGCCGGGTGCGCGCGAATCGGTCAGGATGCCGCCGATCAGCTTCTTGAGCTGCTCGCGCGAGCTGAACAGCGGGATGGTGTTGTCATAGCTCTTGCTCATCTTGCGCCCGTCCAGGCCGGGCAGCGTGGCCACGTGGTCGTCAATGGCGGCCTCGGGCAGCACGAAGTGTTCGCCATACAGGTGGTTGAAGCTCGCAGCCATGTCACGTGCCATTTCGATGTGCTGGATCTGGTCGCGGCCCACGGGCACCTTGTGCGCCTTGAACATCAGGATGTCGGCGCCCATCAGCACGGGGTACATGAACAGGCCGGCCGTCACGCCGTCGTCGGCATCGCGGTCGGCGGCAGTGTTCTTGTCCACGCTGGCCTTGTAGGCGTGGGCGCGGTTGAGCACGCCCTTGCCCGTCACGCAGGTCAGCAGCCAGGTCAGTTCGGGGATCTCGGGGATGTCGGACTGGCGGTAGAACGTGACCTTCTCGGGGTTCAGCCCTGCGGCCAGCCAGCTGGCGGCGATCTCCAGCGTGGAGCGCTGGATGCGCACCGGGTCTTCGCACTTGATGAGCGCGTGGTAGTCGGCCAGAAAGTAAAAGCTCTGCACGCCGGGCGTGAGGCTGGCGGCCACCGAGGGGCGGATGGAGCCCACGAAGTTGCCCAGGTGGGGTGTGCCCGTGGTGGTAATGCCGGTGAGAAAACGCGTGATGCTCATGGGAAGGATGTCAGCAAGAAACGGGGGGAGAAGAATTAACGCAACAGTGCTGTGAGCGGGGTGAGCAGAAACTGGATGACGCCGTAGCCCAGCGACATCAGCGGGCGCAGCCACAGCGTGCCCACCACCCCAGCGATCACCAGGCCCATCACAATGAAAAAGCCCCAGGGCTCGATGCGAGAGACCATGTGCGCCTGTTTCCAGGGCAGCAGGCCCACCAGAATGCGCCCGCCATCCAGCGGCGGCAGCGGAAACAGGTTGAACGCCCACATCACGAGGTTGACCAGCACGCCAGCGCGGGCCATCTCGATGAAAAAGCGCTCCTCCACGCCAGAGCCCACCAGTGCCACCAGCAGCACGGCCCAGCCAATGGCCTGGATGAAGTTGGACGCCGGGCCCGCCAGCGCCACCCAGACCATGTGTTTCTTGGGATTGCGCAGGTTGCCGAAATTGACCGGCACCGGCTTGGCATAGCCAAACAGGAAGGCTCCCGAGGTCGCAAAGTACAGCAGCAGCGGCATCAGGATGGTGCCCACCGGGTCGATGTGTTTGATCGGGTTGAGGGTGATCCGGCCCATCATGTACGCAGTGTTGTCGCCAAAGTGGCGCGCGGCGTAGCCGTGGGCTGCCTCGTGCACGGTGATGGCAAACAGCACCGGCAGGGCGTAGATCAGAACGGTTTGGATGAGATTGGAGATGTCCACCCGGTGATTGTCTCAGACGCCCGCCACCCCAGCCGTTGCCGGGGCGACCCGCACGGAGTACACGGCATGCCGGCGGTGGGATGACCGGCGCACAACAGGACTCGGGCAAGTGGCTCACCCCCAGGCAAGCCGGTTGTTGCATCCCGATTCGCGCAAGTTCTATGTGGGATGTACGTATGCCGAGGGCGCCCGCAGCGCCGTGATCATTGCTAGCATCTGCCAGTTGCCCCCGGGGCGACCCAAAAAACCAAAACAACAGCCCTGGAGAGGCACAACATCATGTGGAACAACCTGAAAATTGGAACGCGCCTGGCCCTGGCGTTTGGCGGTATGGCACTGCTGGTGCTGCTGTTAATGGTCATGGCGCTGGCTGGCATCGGCGGGGCCGAGCAGGCACTGCAGGGCGCGCCTGTGACGGCGCCCCAGGCCCAGGCAGCACAGGCGCACCTGCAAAGCGCCCGGGCATGGATCATCGGCTGCAGCGGTGTGGCATTTGTGCTGGCGCTGCTGGCTGTGTTCAGCCTGCGCATGAGCATCGTGGCGCCGCTCAACCAGGCCATCCTGATTGCAGAAACCGTGGCTTCGGGCGACCTGAGCCAGGAATTCAGCTCCGATCTGCAGGGCGACTTTGGCCGGCTCCTGAACGCCCTGGGCACCATGGAGGACACGCTGACCGACCTGGTGTCGCGCATCAAGCAGGACGCCGATGCCATCAGCGCCTCTGCCGCAGACATCGACCATGGCAACACCGACCTTTCCCGCCATGCGGAAGACCAGGTCTCTTCACTCACCGAAACTGCTGCCAGCATGGAGCAGCTGACCGCCACCGTGCGCCAGAACGCCGAGCGCGCCCATTCCGCCAGCGACCTCGCGGTGAAGGCCTCGGGCATTGCAGAGCAAGGGGGCGCGGTGGTGGGCGATGTGGTGTTGACCATGCAGGCCATCAGTGGCAGCTCACGCAAGATTGTGGACATCATCCAGGTCATCGAAGGCATTGCCTTCCAGACCAACATCCTGGCGCTCAACGCTGCTGTGGAAGCCGCCCGCGCGGGCGAGCAGGGCCGGGGCTTTGCGGTGGTGGCCAGCGAGGTGCGCAATCTGGCCCAGCGCAGCGCGGTGGCCGCCCGCGAGATCAAGGCGCTGATCAGCGCGTCGGTCGAGCAGGTGGAAAACGGTGCTGGCCAGGTGGGCAAGGCGGGCAAGACCATGCAGGAGATCGTGGCGGCCGTCGGGCAGGTCAGCGCACTGCTTGGAGAAATCTCCCACGCCCTGCGCGAGCAGAGCGATGCCATCAGCCATGTGAACGGCGCCGTGTCGCACATGGACGGCACCACCCAGGAAACGGCTGCGCTGGTTCAGAACGCGGTTTCGACCGCCACCTCGCTCACGGCGCAGGCGCGCGATCTGGAGCAGGCTGTGGGTGCGTTCAAGTTATAGCCCCCTGAGCGGCTGCGCCGCTTCCCCCCTCAGGGGGACGCCACCGGTGGCCTGGCAAAGCCAGTTCCACGGTGGCGCTGGGATGGGGCCGCGCCAGTTGTGGAGGCCCCGGGCAAGCGCTATGGCAGTCGAGGTGAGGAGCTGCGGCTACAACCCCAGCGCCTGCAGGCTGCCCCGGCCTTCGCGCACCACTTCGGGCTCGCCACCATTGCCCATGGGCGTCAGGTCCACCACGGTGGTGGGTTCCAGCGGGCAGGCGCCTGCGTCCACGATGGCGTCCACCAGCTTTTCGTAGCGTTCGCGGATTTCCTGCGGGTCGTTCAGGGGCTCGGTCTCGCCGGCCGGGATCAGCGTGGTGGCCAGCAGCGGGGCGCCGTGCAGCTCCAGCAGCAGCTGCAGGCCCTTGCGGTCGGGCACGCGCAGACCGATGGTCTTGCGCGAAGGGTGGCTCACGCGGCGCGGCACTTCCTTGGTCGCTTCGAGGATAAAGGTGTAGGGCCCGGGCGTGCCCAGTTTGAGCAGGCGGTACTGGCGGTTGTCCACGCGGGCATAGTTGGCCAGTTCCGACAGGTCACGGCACAACAGGGTGAGGTGGTGCTTGTCGTCCACCTGGCGGATGCGGCGCATGCGATCGACGGCATCCTTGTCGTCCAGGTGGCAGACCAGCGCATAGCTGGAATCGGTGGGCACGGCCAGAATGCCGCCCTTTTGCAGCAGCATGGCGCCCTGCTTGAGCAGGCGCGGCTGGGGGTTGTCGGGGTGGACTTCGAAATACTGGGCCATGAAATGGTGCGTCTCGTCTCAAACGGCAGCGGGGTGCCGGATGCGTTCAGCCAGCAGTTCCCAGACCGGGGTGAGCTGGCCGGGTAGCAGCGGCAAGGTCCCCAGGTCGGTGTGGGACTCGTCCGGGCTGTGGAAGTCGCTGCCGCGTGAAGCGGCCAGCCCAAACTCCTTCGCCATCGCGGCGTAGGTGACATATTCGGCTGCGCTGTGGCTTCCGGTGACGACTTCCACCCCGCGCCCGCCGTGGGCCTTGAACTCGGAAAACAGCGCAAATTCTTCGTTGGCACTGAACTTGTAGCGTGCCGGGTGGGCAATGATGGCCATGCCGCCTGCCTCGGTGATCCAGCGCACGGCGTTGCCCAGCGACGCCCAACGGTGCGGTACATAACCGGGCTTGCCTTCGATGAGGTATTTGCGAAATACCTCGGAGGTGTCCTTGCAGACCCCGGTCTCCACCAGAAAGCGGGCGAAATGGGTGCGTGAAATCAATGCCGGGTTGCCTACGAACTGCAGCGCGCCCTCGTAAGCGCCCGGAATACCCGCCTGGGCCAGTTGTTCGGCCATGTCCTTGGCGCGTTCGCCGCGCCCACCGCGCGTAGCGGCCAGGCCCTCGGCCAGTCGGGTGTCGTTGGGGTCGAAACCCAGGCCGACGATGTGGACGGTGGTGTCGGCAAAGGTGACCGAGATTTCGACGCCCGTGAGGTAGGCCATGCCCTGCGCATGGGCAGCGGCGGCGGCGCGGTGCTGGCCGCCGATTTCGTCATGGTCGGTGAGCGCCCACAGCTCGACACCGTTGGCTTTCGCGCGGGCGGCCAGATCCTCCGGGGTCAGGGTTCCGTCGGATACCACGGAATGGCAATGCAGGTCGGCGTTCAGTATGGATGTCACCGTGCCATTTTAGGGCTTGTACCGATATCGCGCGCCACCGCGCAACCCCTGTGCCGTCGTGGACGGGTTCTCCGGAGTCCTGCCAGGTGCCGCTGACCCGCGGGTGGGCCGTCCTGTCACCTTCAGCACCCTGGGTGCGGGTTTTTCCCGGGAAAAAGAGGGCAGGGCAGTGCCTGGGCTGGCGTAGGCTTGTGGCCTGCTGTTGACGCAATCGGATGTTGCGTGCCGCGCGTTGGCCGCACACTTACATTTCCAGGTCCACGAGGAAAAAGAACCATGCAAATCGACAATATCCGCGTTTCGCGCAAGCTGTGGGGAGCATTCATCCTGCTGATGCTGGCCATGCTGTTGATCTCCGGCTTCCAGCAGTACCGGGCCAACAGCTCCATGTCGGCTGCGATGGACCAGGTGGTCGAGATCGAAGAGCGCATCTCGGCGGCCATACGCTGGCGGGGTGCCACAGAAACCGCCGTCAATATGGTGATGGGAGGAGCCGTCACCACCGACGCGGTGCTGGCCCAGCAGTACGACGCCAAGGTCAAGGAAATCATTGGCGGCATCAACAAGATTCAAGAGGGGATCGTTGCCGGTGCCACGGCGCCCGAGGAAAAAGCGGCGCTCGACAAGGTGCTGGCCGAACGCAAGCTGGTGCTGGCCGCCACCGCCAAGACCTGGGAGCTCAAGGGCGCGGGCGATGGCGTGGCCACCCAGCAGTTTGCCGACAATGAACTCACCCCCATGGTGGCGCGCTACCTCAAGGCGCAGGATGATTTTGTTGCTGTCCTGCAAAAGCGCCGCGAGGAGATCCGGGCCGAGACCACGCAACGGCGGGTTGCCTACGCCATCCAGGGCCTGGTGGTGTCGGCCGTGCTGGTTGTGGTGGTGCTGCTGCTGGCCTGGAAGCTGGTGCGCTCCATCACCGTGCCATTGGACGAGGCGGTGGAAACCATTGACGCCATCGCCGCTGGCGACCTCACGCGCGAGCTGCAATCCACCCGCAAGGACGAGTTCGGCCACATGCTGAGGTCCCTGTCGGCCATGTCCACCCGCTTGCGGGGGGTGGTGAGCGAGGTGCGGGTGGGTGTGGATTCCGTCTCGTCGGCCTCGATCCAGATCGCCAACGGCAACCACGACCTGTCGGCCCGCACCGAGCAGACCGCCTCGAACCTGGAAGAAACCGCCGCCAGCATGGAAGAACTTACGGCCACGGTGAGCCAGTCGGCCGACACCGCGCGCCAGGCCAACCAGCTCGCGGGCACGGCGGCCCAGGCGGCGGCGCGCGGCGGCGAAGTGGTGGGCCAGGTGGTCACCAGCATGCAGCAGATCACCGACAGCAGCCGCAAGATCAGCGACATCATCGGCGTGATCGACGGTATTGCCTTCCAGACCAACATCCTGGCGCTCAACGCCGCTGTGGAAGCCGCCCGCGCGGGCGAGCAGGGCCGGGGCTTTGCGGTGGTGGCCAGCGAAGTGCGCAGCCTGGCTGGGCGCAGCGCCGAGGCCGCCAAGGAGATCAAGAACCTGATCAGTGCCTCGGTGGAAAACGTCGAGTCGGGCTCTGCCCAGGTGGCCCAAGCGGGCCAGACCATGGGCGAGATCGTGGCCAGCGTGCAGCGCGTGAGCGACCTGATTGGAGAAATCACGGCATCTTCCTCCGAGCAGCGCGACGGGATTGCCCAGGTCAACCAGGCCGTGACGCACCTCGACCAGATGACGCAACAGAACGCGGCGCTGGTGGAGGAGTCCACCGCCGCCGCAGCCTCGATGCGCGACCAGGCCCAGCGCCTGGCCGAGGTGGTGGCGGTGTTCAATGTGGGCGCGATGGCGGTTCGCGCACCGGCAGCGCCCCGCCCGGCTCCTTCTGCGGCGCCCCGGCCAGCGCCAGCGGCCAGAACCGCCCTCGGCAACCAACCCGCAGTACCCAAGGCGACCAAGCCGACCAAGGCACCCGCTGCCGCTCGCTTGGCACCACCGGCCCCCGCCGCTGCACGCCCCGCTGCCACCCCTGGCCCATCGGCCGCGCCCGCTGCACCTGCGCCCCGGGCTGCAGCCCAAGGCGGGGATGACGACTGGGAAAGCTTCTAAAGGCCGCTGGGTGTGGTGGATTTTGCTATTTAAATGATAGCTTTTTGCGCTTTTCTATCAAGCGCCGGCGGCCAAAAAGGCCCTTAAGCTTTTGCACCGCACCCCCGAGGCAGCCCCGGCTGCCTTTGTCTTTGTTTCTTTGCGATGGACGAAAGGATCTGCCCATGCCCCTGGTCAACATCCGCCTCGCGCGGCGCGAACTGCCCACCACCGCAGCCCAGAAGGCAGCCCTGATCGCCGGTGTCACCCAACTCATGCAGCAGGTGCTGGACAAGCGCCCTGACAGTGTCACCGTCATCATCGATGAGGTGGACCCTGAGAACTGGGGCCAGGGCGGCGAGTCGGTGACGGTGATCCGCCAGCGCAGCAAGGGCCCTGCGCAGGCCTGAGCGGGGTGGGGCCTTGCCCTAGGGATGACCTGCACAACTCCCTGCGGTCTGTGATAGCGCGGTCTCGGGTGGTCCACTGCGTTGCTTTTCTTGCCAATAGCGCGGCTATTGGCTGCAAAAAGATGCCTTGTGCCCCATCCCGATCCGCACTACCACCGCCTCGCGAGGGTTATGCAGGTCATCCCTAGGAGTCTGTCGGACTTGGAAATCGTCGGCTGCAAATTGGCCACAGCGGTCCATTTTTCACCGTCTTTTTGCCCCATAGCTCGGCTATGGGGCTGCAAATCCGGCAAAAACTGTCCTCGATGGGGCCAATTTTCGCTTCGACGCTCCAAGTCCGACAGACTCCTAGATCTGAGCCCCCTCGACCAAAAACTGCACCTTGCGCTCGCCTTTCCACTCGTTCACATCGAGGCGAAAGGCCAGCAGCACGCGCGCGGGCAGTTGCTCGGTGTGGCCGAACCAGATGGCGTCCACCGGGTTGCCCTGGTGCATGAGCTTGATCGACAGGTGATTTTTGGATTCGCCCACCAGGCGCTGGCTCACGATCTGCACTTCTTCGCTGAAGGTGGGGGGCGCAAAGCCCTGGCCCCACACCTCGTGGTGCAGGGTGTCCACCATGTCGGCGCGGCAGTATTCGGGGGCCAGGGGGCCGTCGGTCTCGATGCGGCGGGTGAGGGTGGCGGCGTCGAGCCATTCCTGCGCGACCTGGGCCAGCGCTTGCTCGAAGGTGTCGAACGAGTCTGCGTCCACCGTGCAGCCCGCCGCCATGGCGTGGCCGCCAAATTTCAGCAGCACGCCCGGGTGGCGTTTGGCCACCAGGTCGAGCGCGTCGCGCAGGTGAAAGCCGGGGATGGAGCGGCCGGAGCCCTTCAGCTCGTGCTCCTTGCCCGGCGCGCTGCTGGCCGCGAACACAAAGGTGGGGCGGTGCAGTTTGTCCTTGATGCGGCTGGCCACGATGCCCACCACGCCTTCGTGAAAGTCCGGGTCGAACACGCTGATGGCCGGGGGCGGTTCTTCGTCTTCCTGGAACAGGCTTTCGGCCATCAGCATGGCCTGGTCGCGCATGCCGCCTTCGATCTCGCGGCGCTCGCGGTTGATGCCGTCGAGCGTGCCCGCCAGCTCGGCGGCGCGGCCTGCGTCGTCGGTGAGCAGGCATTCAATGCCCAGCGTCATGTCGGCCAGGCGCCCTGCGGCGTTGATGCGCGGTCCTAAGGCGAAGCCAAAGTCGAAGGTGGTGGCCACGGGCGCCTTGCGGCCGGCAGCGGTGAACAGCGCGGCTACCCCGGCGGGCATCTGGCCTGCGCGGATGCGCTTCAGGCCCTGGGCGACCAGGCGGCGGTTGTTGGCGTCGAGCTTGACCACGTCGGCCACCGTGCCCAGCGCCACCAGGGTGAGCAGCGGGTCGAGCTTGGGTTGGGTGGCCGCGTTAAAAATGCCGCGCGCCCGCAGCTCGGCGCGCAGGGCCAGCAGCACGTAGAACATCACGCCCACACCGGCCATGGACTTGCTCTCGAACGTGCAGCCGGGCTGGTTGGGGTTGACGATGGCATCGGCCGCGGGCAGCTCGGGGCCGGGCAGGTGGTGGTCCGTGACGACGACCGTGAGGCCCAGCGCCTTGGCTTCGGCCACGCCCTCCACGCTGGCGATGCCGTTGTCCACGGTGATCAGCACATCGGCCCCGCGCTCGGCCACGCGGCGGGCGATGGATGCGGTGAGGCCATAACCGTCCGTCACGCGGTCCGGCACGAGGTAATCCACCTGTTGAGCGCCCAGCAGCCGCAGCCCGCGCACGCCCACGGCGCAGGCGGTGGCGCCGTCGCAGTCGTAGTCGGCCACGATGACGAGGCGCTTGTTCTGCGCCATGGCGTCTGCCAGCAGGCGCGCGGCGGTGTCAATGCCTTTGAGGCCCGCGGGGGGCAACAACCTGCCCAGGCCGTCGTCCAGCTCGTCCTTGGCACGCACACCGCGCGCGGCATACAGGCGCGCCAGCAGCGGGTGCACACCGGCCTGTTCCAGCGCCCAGGCGGCACGGGGGGGAATGTCTCTTGCTACTATTTTCATAGCTTTTCGCGCATATCTGTAAAGCGCTGCGGCCTGAAAAGGCTTTGAAAACGCTGGGCCAGGGTGCGGGGGGCGGTGTGGAAGGCCAGCGTGTTGCGCTCGCCGCACAGGGTCAGTTGCACCGGCTCGCCGCCTTCGGACTTGCGCAGCAGATCGGCCACCGGGCCTGCGTCCAATGCGGTCCACGCTGCGGCCCAGGCGCGCCAGTCCTCGTTCAGTGCCGCATCGCGCAAGGTGGTGGGCACCGTCGGCGTGGGGAGGGCAGACGGGGCAGGGGTGGGAATTGGGCCGGTGCCATGCACCCAGAACGAGTTGATCACCGGCAGCCCGCGCTCCGAGCGCTCGTCGTTGAAAGCGTGGGTGTAGAGCAGCATCTGCATCTCGCTGTGCAAACGGTGCAGGGTCCGGGCCGCCTTTGCGTCCGGCATCCAGGCGCGCACATCGCGCTGCAGCACGCGCTCCAGCGAGGCGGTGGCCAGGTCGGCAAACAGGGGGCTGGTGGCCAGCCAGCGTGTGGGCTGGTCGTAGTGCAGGGTGATGCCATCTTCGGCAAACCAGGGTGAGACGATGGCCAGCAGCGCGCGCGACGCGGCGTCATCCAGCGCGAGGTGCTCGGGGTTGCGCAGCGTGACGTGGTCGGTGCTGACCTGCCACTGGCAGGGCGTGACAAACGCCCAGGCGTCACCGTTGGGTGACTGGCCTTGCTGGTGGCGGTGCCACGCGGCCCAGGGGATGCGCCCGTCCTGCGCTGGCAGTCCCAGCGCGCGCGCCAGGGCGCGTTCGTGGGGGGCGGAGAAGCTGGTCTCCTCGCCGCTGTCACTGTGGGTGGGATGGGGGCTGAGCCGGGCCAGAAGCCGGTCCAGGTGGGGCAGGGCCAGGCCCTGCAGGGCTTGCTGGCATCCGGCGGCTGCGCTGGCGGCGTAGGGAATGAGCAAATGGTTGGTGTCCGACATGGGCCTATTGTCCGGGATGCCACAATCTGGCCGGCCTGTGGCGTGCATTCCGCACTCTGCAGTGCCTTCTTTCCTTATCCATGCAAATCCCCTACGAACTGGCCCTGGGCTGGCGCTACACGCGCGCGGGCCGCGCCACGCGGCGCAATGGCTTCATCTCGTTCATCTCGGGCGTGTCCATGCTGGGCATTGCGCTCGGGGTGGCGGCGCTCATCATTGTGTTGTCGGTGATGAACGGCTTTCAGAAAGAGGTGCGCGACCGCATGCTGAGCGTGGTCTCGCACATCGAGATTTTTGCGCCCCAGGGCGCTGCCTTGCCCGACCCGGCGCGCACGCTGGCCGAGGCGAAGCAAAACCCCAACGTGGTGGGCGCCGCACCGTTCGTGGCCGCGCAGGCGCTGCTGGCGCGCGGCGAGGACATGAAGGGTGCGCTGGTGCGCGGCATCGACCCGGCGCTGGAAGGCGCCGTGACGGACCTGGCCGCCACCAACGAAAAGACATTGAATCTGCTGGTGCCCGGCGAATTCCGCGTTGTGCTGGGGGGCGAGCTGGCCCGCATGCTGGGCGTGCGCGCTGGTGATGTGGTCACCCTTATCGCGCCCGCAGGGCAGGTCACCCCGGCGGGCGTGGTGCCGCGCCTCAAGCAGATGACCGTGGCGGGCACGTTTGATTCGGGCCACTACGAATACGACTCGGCCCTGGTGCTGCTGCACCACGAGGATGCGCAGCGCATCTTTCGCCTGGAAGGCCCCACGGGCGTGCGCCTGAAGCTTAAAGACCTGCACCAGGCGCGCGAGGTGGCCCAGCAACTGGCGGGCAGTCTGAGCGGCCAGTTGCTCATTCGCGACTGGACGCAGCAGAACCGCACCTGGTTTGCGGCCGTGCAGCTCGAAAAACGCATGATGTTCATCATCCTCACCCTCATCGTGGCGGTGGCGGCGTTCAACCTCGTATCGACCCTGGTGATGACGGTGACCGACAAGCGCGCCGACATCGCCATCCTGCGCACCCTGGGCGCCAGCCCCAAGAGCATCATGGGCATCTTTGTGGTGCAGGGCGCCATGGTCGGCGTGATCGGCACGGCCGTGGGCCTGCTGCTGGGCCTGGGCATCGCGTTCAACATCGACGTGATCGTGCCTGCCATCGAGAAGGCGCTCAACGCGAGCTTCTTGCCCAAGGACATCTACCTCATCAGCAAGATGCCGAGTGAACCCCAGAGCAGCGACATCATGCCCATCGGCATCATCTCGCTGGTGTTGGCTTTTGTGGCCACCCTGTACCCCAGCTGGCGCGCCAGCCGTGTGAACCCCGCCGAGGCGCTGCGCTATGAGTGATCAGAAAGTTGGAGTGGTGGTCTTGGAGGCCAAGGGCCTCACCAAGCGATTCACCGAAGGCCGCCTTGATGTGACGGTGCTCAAGGGCGTGGATCTTCAGATCCGCGCGGGCGAAACGCTGGCCATCGTCGGCGCATCGGGCTCGGGCAAGAGCACGCTGCTGCACCTGCTGGGCGGGCTGGATGCGCCCACGGCAGGCACCGTGCGCCTCAAGGGTGAAGAGATGTCTGCGCTGTCAGCAGAGCGCCAGGGCCAGCTGCGCAACCAGCACCTGGGTTTTATCTACCAGTTCCACCACCTGCTGCCCGAGTTCAGCGCGCTGGACAACGTGGCCATGCCGCTGCGCATCCGCCGCCTGCCGCTGGCGCAGTGCCATGCCGAGGCTGAGCGGGTGCTCACCTCCGTCGGTTTGAAAGAGCGTCTGATGCATCGACCCGCCGAGCTATCGGGCGGCGAGCGCCAGCGTGTGGCGATTGCGCGTGCCTTGGTGACGCGGCCCGCGTGTGTGCTGGCGGATGAGCCCACGGGCAACCTGGATCGCAGCACCGCCGACGGCGTGTTTGACCTGATGCTGCAGCTGGCGCGCGACCAAGGCACGGCGTTTGTGATGGTGACTCACGATGAGTCGCTGGCGGCGCGGTGTGATCGCGTCTTGCGGCTGGTGTCTGGGGTTTTGGGGTGATTTTGGACCCTGGCGCTTGTCTGGAGAGCGCGGGGTGCTATTGTTTTTGTAGTCTTGTGGTGCCCTCCTGTCCGTTCGGGCTGAGCTTGTCGAAGCTTGTTCTTGCTGGTTGGGACAGCATGCTTGGGTTGAGTGCGGAGGCCGGTAGTCGCCCGGCATGCGAGTAACTTTCTTTTGCTTCGCCAAAAGAAAGTCACCAAAGAAAAGGCGACCCCCAGTCTGCGACCCCTGCGCTTCGCTACGGGGCAAACCTGCGTCGGGGCGGTTGCGGGGTGCGCCGCAGAACTCACTGCGCGCCCGCGGCGCTCCGCTCGAACAACTGCGGCGAGTCAGAGCACGAAGCATGGGCGCTCCGACGCCCATGCCACCCCGCAACCGCCCCGCCGCAGGCGCAGCCAGCAGGGGGTTGGGCACCCGAACATCCAACAGCCGAACAGCCACACGGGCCATTGCTTCGCTCGGCCTCACCTCGCGGGCGCAAGCGCCACGCGCTGCGCAAACTGGGCCGAGCGAAGCAATGGCCCGAACGGATGTCCGCTCCCCGGGTTCCCTTCAGGATGCGCCGAGGAGCGCAGCGGCCAGCGGATCAGGGCTCGCGATTGTCTGAGCGCAACGAAGTGGAGCGAGTTCGAGCGAGACCCCGCTGGACGCGAGCACCGCAGGTTGCCCGCAGCGAAGCGAAGGGACGCAGCGTGTAGGGTCGCCTTCTCTTTGGTGACTTTCTCTTGGCGAGGCAAGAGAAAGTTACTGCGCCGCCGGACGCACACCCCGGCCTCCGCCCTTCAACCAGGCATGCTGCCAGATTAGCGAGCGTGCCTGCCCTGGCTTCGACCAACTCAGCCCGAACGGATCGTGCGGTGAAACGGTCGGGAGGCAGGCCCTTCACGCGCCCAATTTACCCAAGGCGCGCAACACATTCTCCGCAGTCGCCGGTGCCATCAGCATCACCGGCTCCGTAGCGTCCTGCCCCTCACGTCCTGCAGCCACCGCATTGCGCAGTGCCTCGTACACACTGATCGCCAGCATGAACGGAGGCTCCCCCACCGCCTTGCTGCCGCCCACGTTGTCCTCCCGGTTGGCCTCCGGCCACAGCGCCACCTTGAAGTGCTCGGGGATGTCCCCCGTGGCCGGGATCTTGTAGGTGCTAGGCGCGTGCGTGGCCAGATACCCTTTGTCGTTCCACACCAGCTGCTCGGTGGTCAGCCAGCCCATGCCCTGCACAAAACCGCCTTCGATCTGCCCGATGTCGATGGCCGGGTTGATGCTGTGGCCCACGTCGTGCAGGATGTCCACGCGCGCCACGCGGCTTTCGCCGGTGAGGGTGTCGATCACCACCTCGGAACAGGCTGCGCCGTAGCTGAAGTAGTAGAACGGCCGGCCCGTGAGCGTGGCCTTGTCGTAGTGGATCTTTGGCGTGCGGTAAAAGCCATCGCTCCACAGCTGGATGCGGTTGGCGTACGCCTCCTTCACCACATCGTCGAACGGGCGCACCTTCTTGGGCGAGATCACCTGGCCGCCCTCGAAGCGGATGGCGCCCGCGCCGCAGCCATCGAGCCCGCACACGAACGAGGCCAGGTTATCCCGCACATTGCGGGCTGCGAACTGCGCCGCGCGGCCGTTCAGGTCGGTGCCGCTGCTGGCGGCGGTGGCGCTGGCGTTGGGCACCTTGCTGGTGTCGCTGGCGGTGACCAGCACGCGGTGCAGCGGCACACCCAGCTCGTCGGCCACGATCTGCGCCACCTTGGTGTGCAGGCCCTGGCCCATTTCGGTGCCGCCGTGGTTCACCTGCACGCTGCCGTCGGTGTACACATGTACCAGCGCGCCCGCCTGGTTGAACAGCGTGGCGGTGAAGCTGATGCCGAACTTGACGGGCGTGATGGCCAGGCCGCGCTTGAGCACCGGGCTTGTGGCGTTCCACGCAGCGATGGCGGCCTGGCGCTGGCGGTAGTTGGCATCGCGCTCCAGCTGGGGCATCAGCGCGTGGAGGATGTTGTCCTCCACCGTCATCTGGTAGTGCGTGACGTTGCGGCCATCCGCTGCATCCTTGCCGTACAGATTGACCATCCGCACGTCCTGCGCATCGCGACCCAGCGCGCGGGCGATGTCGCCCAGGATGGCCTCGATCACGATCACGCCCTGCGGTCCGCCGAAGCCGCGAAACGCCGTGTGGCTCTGCGTATTCGTCTTGCAGCGGTAGGAGGCGATTTCCACATCGCTCAGGTAGTACGCGTTGTCGGCATGGAACACGGCCCGGTCGGCCACGGGGCCGGACAGGTCGGCGCTGAAACCGCAGTTGGCGGCCATCTGAATCTTCAGGCCCGTGATGCGGCCGGTGTCGTCAAAGCCCACGTCGTACTCGTACGCAAACGGGTGGCGCTTGCCGGTGACCATGAAGTCTTCATCGCGGTCCAGCCGCAGCTTGACGGCGCGGCCGAACTTATTGGCAGCCACGGCGGCCCACACGGCCAGGTGACCGGCCTGGGTCTCCTTGCCGCCAAAGCCGCCGCCCATGCGGCGGCATTCCACCTTGACCGCGTGGTTGTCGATGCCCAGCGCGTGTGCCACCCAGTGCTGCACCTCGCCGGGGTGCTGGGTGCTGGAGTAGACCCACCACTGCTTTTGCTCCAGCGGCAGCGCGTAGGCGATTTGGCCTTCCAGATAAAAATGCTCTTGCCCGCCCACCTCGAACGCGCCTTGCAGGCGGTGCGCCGATTGGGCAAGGCCCGTGGCGGCGTCACCCCGGCGCACGAACACGGGGGGCAGCACGTAGCTTTCGGCTTTCAGTGCCTCGTGCACGGAAAGCACGGCGGGCAGTGGGGCGATGTCGAGCTTTACGGCACGCACCGCACGCCGCGCCTGCATGACCGAGTCGGCCACCACCAGGCCGATGACCTGGCCGATGTGCTGCACGGTGTCGACTGCAAAAACGGGCTCGTCGTGCGCAAAGGCGGCCAGCAACTTGTCGCCTGGCACGTCGGACGACAGCACCACGCCGCGCACGCCGGGCAGGGCCAGGGCGGCGCTGGCATCCACGCTGTTCAAGGTGCCGTGGGCCACGGTGGATAGGATGGGCGCAGCGTACAACGTGCCCTTCACCTCCGGCAGGTCGTCGATGTAGTGGGCGGCACCGGCCACTTGGGCGCGCGCGCTTTCATGGATGTGCGACTGGCCCATGGCGCGGGGACTGGCGGGTGCGCTGGTCCGCTGCGGGGCTTGGGGCTCGGCGGCGTGGGCGTCGGCGGTGGCAGCCACCGGGTCGTCCACGGCGTCGCGGCTCACCGGGAGGTCCGTGGGGAGAGATTCGCGCTGGTTCATACCGCAGCCTCCAGTCGGAAGTTCTCCACGCTCACGGCCTCTTCGCCCTGGCTCTCCAGCCAGAAGCGCTGCAGCAGGCTGGCCAGCACCGTGCGGCGGTAGGTGCCGCTGGCGCGCATGTCAGAGATGGGGTTGAACTCGCCTTGCAGCGCTTGCGCAGCGCGGGCGATGGTGTCGGCATTCCAGGGCTGGCCGGTCAGCGCGGCTTCGGTTTGGCGCGCGCGGGCTGGTGTGGCAGCCACACCGCCCGCGCCGATGCTGGCGCGGCGCACCACGTCGGCTTCGATGTCCAGGTTGATGACAAGGCAGACGGCAGAAATATCGTCGTCGAAGCGCTTGGAAATCTTGTAGGCCCGAAGCACTTCCGTGACACCCGGCCTGGGCACCACGATGCGTGCCAGCAGTTCGTCGGGCGCCATCACGTTCTGCCGGTAGCCGGTGTACAGGTCTTCCAGCGCCATGGCGCGTTCGCCGCGCACGCTGGCCAGCACCACCTGGGCGCGCAGTGCAATCAAGAGCGGCATCGAGTCGCCAATGGGCGAGCCGTTGGCCACGTTGCCCCCCAGCGTGCCCGAGTTGCGCACGGGCAGGCCCGCAAAGCGCGTGGCAAAGCTGTGCAGCTGTGGCCACTGCGCGGTCAGTGCCGCAAAGGCGTCGGTCAGCGTGACGGCGGCGCCTATGGTGATGTGGTGTGCGTCCTGCTGGATCTGCCGCAGCTCTGCCGCGCGGGTCACATCCAGAATCTGCGCGTACTGTTTGTGCTGCTTGGTCACCCACAGGCCCACATCGGTGCAGCCTGCCACGACCTGCGCCGCAGGGTGCGCGGCGCGTGCGGCCAGCAGGTCGGGCAGCGTGGTGGGTGAAATATAAGAAGAATTGGCATCTGGCGCTTGATGGTCAAGCGCAAGCAGCTCTAATTTTTGTAGCAAAAGCGGCTCGTTCACCGCCATCGCTGGCAGGGCGGCCATCTGCTGTGCGGCGTCCAGGATGGGACGGTAGCCGGTGCAGCGGCACAGGTTGCCCGAGAGTTCTTCCTGCGCCCGCTCGCGGGTGATGGGTTGGCCATGGCACACATGGTTTTGGTACATGCCAAAGAGGCTCATCACGAAGCCGGGGGTACAAAAGCCGCATTGCGAGCCGTGGCACAGCACCATGGCTTCTTGTGCTGGATGGAGCGTGATGGTTTGACCAGGAGCCGTTGCGGCATCACCCACGGGCTGGATCAGCGGGTCTTCCGCCAGGTCCTCCACCGTCCACAGCGCCATGCCATCCACCGAATGCGCCAGGCGGATGCAGCTGTTCACCGCGCTGTAGTGCAGCTTGCCGTCCCGCGCCTCACCCAGCATGACGGTGCAGGCGCCGCAGTCGCCTTCGCCGCAGCCTTCCTTGGTGCCGGTGCAGCCCAGGTCTTCGCGCAGCACCTCCAGCAAGGTTCGGTCGGGTGGTACATTGCCCAGCGCCACGGGCTGGCCTCGGCGCAGGAATTGCAAGGGTCTTGTTGTCATGACAAACGCCACTTCGATCTTGGATGGAAAGGTTCAGCAGAGGGTAGAACGCAGTACCGTTACCGGCATATGCGCAAGCTTATGGCACCCATGCCCACACCGCTATGAGAGACCACGCCCTTTTCGACAAGATAGACCTCCATCTCATAAGGGTCTTGCACACCGTGCTCACAGAACGCAGCGTATCGAGGGCCGCCGTCCGCCTGGGCATGCACCAGCCGGCGGTGTCGGCTGCGCTCAAGCGGCTGCGCGACCTGGCGGGCGACCCGCTGCTCGTGCGCTCGGGCGCCAGCATGATGCCCACCGATGCTGCGCTGCGCATGGTGGAGCCTGCGGGCGCGATCCTGCGCTCGGCCGAGGCGCTGTTTTCAGACGCACGCGGGTTTGACCCGCGCACGGCCACCCGCACCTTCCGCGTGGCCGCCAGCGATTACCTCGACCCCCTTTTTCTACCCCAGCTCGTGGCCCGCATCAAGGTCGAAGCGCCCTTGTGCCCCATCGAGATCCTGCCCCTGTCGGCCGACACGCACTACCACGCGCACCTGGCGCAGGGTGAGGTCGATGTGGTGATCGGCAACTGGCCGCAGCCGCCGGACGACCTGCACATGGGCCGCCTGTTTGGTGACGAGGTGGTGTGCCTGGTCGGCAAAGACCACCCCGCCGTGCGGCGCGGCTGGGACGTGGAAAGCTGGCTGGCCGCTGAACACATCGCGCCCACGCCCACCCACCCCGGCGCGCGCGGCGTGATCGACGCCCACCTGGACAGCTTGGGCATGCAGCGCCACATCACGGCGCGCTGCGCACATTTCAGCCTCATCCCCAGCATCGTGGCATCGAGCTTGCTTGTGCTGACCACCGGCCGCCAGTACTGCGAGCGGTATGTGGAGCAACTTCCGCTGGCTATATTGCCGTGCCCGGTGCCGTTTCCTCGGCTCATGTACTACCAGCTGTGGCACGCCCGCACGCACCACTCGGCGGCGGCCGCCTGGCTGCGTGACTGTGTGAAAACCGTGGCTGCTTCGCTACGAAAAGAATAGCTGCTTGAGTATGCTGAACAAGCGCCATGAGGTATTTTCATTCTTATAACAAGTTGTAAAACTGAGAGACAATCCCCGCATGAGTTCTCCCCCCAATCCTTCAGCGCCTGGTGCGGCGCCGCCACGGCTGCAGCTGGTGGGCATCACCAAGCGCTACCCGGCCGTGGTGGCCAACAGCGGCGTGTCGCTCACGGTGCTGCCGGGTGAAATCCACGCCGTGCTGGGCGAAAACGGCGCGGGCAAGTCCACGCTGATGAAAATCATCTACGGCTCGGTCAAGCCCGATGAAGGCAGCGTGTTCTTCAACGGCCAGGCCGTGCAGGTGCGCAACCCGCAAGAAGCGCGGGCCCTGGGCATTGCCATGGTGTTCCAGCATTTCAGTCTGTTCGACACCCTGACGGTGGCCGAGAACGTGTGGCTGGGCCTGGACAAGAGCCTGACGCTGGCCGAAGTGACCGGCCGCATCACCGCCAAGGCCACCGAATACGGCCTTGACATCGACCCCCTGCGCCCCGTGCACACCCTGAGCGTGGGCGAGATGCAGCGGGTGGAAATCATCCGCGCGCTGCTCACCAACCCCAAGGTGCTGATCCTGGACGAGCCCACTTCGGTGCTCACGCCCCAGGCCGTCGAGAAGCTCTTCGTGGTGCTGCGCAAGCTGGCCCGCGAGGGTTGCAGCATCCTCTACATCAGCCACAAGCTGCACGAAATTCGCGCGCTGTGCACTGCCTGCACCGTGCTGCGCGGCGGCAAGGTGACGGGCGTGTGCAACCCTGCCGAGGAATCCAATGCCTCCCTGTCGCGCCTGATGATCGGCGCCGAACCGCCCGCGCTGGAGCACCGTGCGGTGCAGACCGGCGCCACCGTGCTGCGCGTCAAGGGCCTGTCGCTGCCGCGTGCCGACCAGTTCGGCGTGGACTTGATCGACCTGCAGTTTGAGGTGAAGGCGGGCGAAGTGGTGGGCATTGCCGGCGTGTCTGGCAATGGGCAAAAAGAGCTGCTGTATGCGCTGTCGGGGGAAGACCAGCGGGCCGAGCCTGCGAGCATCCAGGTCTCGGGCCAGAACGCAGGCCGCATGGGCCCCGGCCAACGCCGTGCGCTGGGCCTGCACTTTGTGCCCGAAGAGCGCTTGGGCCGGGGCGCCGTGCCCACCATGGGGCTGGCGCACAACCTGCTGCTCACGCGCACCAACTCCGTCAGCGGCAGTGGCTGGATCAAGGTGGGCGCGCTGCAAAAGCATGCGGTGGACATCATTGCCCGCTTCAACGTCAAGGCGGGCGGCCCCAATGCAGCGGCCAAGTCGCTGTCGGGCGGCAACCTGCAGAAGTTCATCGTGGGGCGCGAGATTGATGCCAACCCGAAGCTGCTCATCGTTTCGCAGCCCACCTGGGGTGTGGATGTGGGCGCCGCCGCACAGATCCGTGGCTCCATCCTGGCGCTGCGTGATGCGGGCTGCGCCGTACTGGTGGTCAGTGAGGAGCTGGACGAATTGTTTGAGATCTGTGACCGGCTGCACGTGGTGGCCAAGGGGCATTTGTCGCCTTCCGTGCCGCGCGCCGAGGCCACGGTAGAGCGCATCGGCGAATGGATGAGCGGGCTGTGGCATGCCGATGTCCAAGCGCACCTCGCACAACAGGCCAAGGCAGCGGAGGTGCAGCATGCTTAAGCTGGAACCGCGCCCCCAGGCTTCTGGCTGGTGGACCTATGGCTCGCCGCTGCTGGCGCTGGCCGTCACGGTGTTGATTGGTGTGGCCTTGTTCGTGGCGCTGGGCAAAGACCCGGTGCGCGGGTTGCAGGTCTTCTTCTGGGAGCCGATCAAGACGCCCTATGCCGTCGGTGAACTCATGGTCAAGGCCACGCCGCTGTTATTGATTGCGCTGGGGCTGGCCGTGTGTTTTCGCTCCAACGTGTGGAACATCGGTGCCGAAGGCCAGTTTGTCATCGGCGCCGTGGTGGCGGGCGGCGTGGCGCTGCTGGCCGACAAGACCACCGGGCCGTGGATCGTGCCCGCCATCCTGCTCGCCGGGGTGCTGGGTGGCATGGTGTGGGCGGGGCTCACGGCACTGCTGCGCGACAAGTTCAACGCCAATGAAATCCTGGTGAGCCTGATGCTGGTCTATGTGGCCACGCTGGTGCTGGGCTACCTGGTCTATGGCCCATGGAAAGACCCCATGGGCTACAACTTTCCGCAGACCAAGACGTTCGAGAAAGTCACGCAGATCCCGCGCCTGATGCAGGGCTCGCGCGTGTCCATCGGGCTGCTGCTGGCGCTGGCGGGGGCTGCGGCCTTGTGGGTGTTTCTGTTCCGCACACGGGCCGGTTTTGCCCAGCAGGTGGGCGGGCTGGCCCCCGCTGCGGCGCGCTACGCGGGCTTCTCGTCGCGCAAGGCGTTGTGGACGGCGCTGCTGATCTCAGGCGGCGCGGCGGGCCTGGCGGGCGCGCTGGAGGTGGCCGGGCCCATTGGTCAGCTCACACCGTATGTGCCCGCAGGCTACGGCTTTGCCGCCATCATCGTGGCCTTTGTGGGGCGGCTGCACCCGGTGGGCATGATTTTGTCGGCCATCCTCATGAGCATGTTCTACATCGGCGGCGAGCTGGCGCAGTCGCGCATGGGCCTGCCCAAGTCGCTCACGGGCGTGTTCCAGGGCCTGCTGCTGTTTACGCTGCTGGCCTGTGACACCTTGATCGCCTACCGCATCCGCTGGGTGGCCGCGAAGGGAGGCAAGTAATGGAATCCTATGCACTCCTGATCGGCGCCACGCTGAGCGCGGGCACCGTTCTGGCCATCGCGGCCCTGGGCCTCTTGATCAATGAAAAAGCTGGCATCGTCAACCTGGGCGCCGAGGGCATGATGCTCTGCGCCGCCATTGCAGGGTTTGCCACCGTGGTGCACACGGGCAACACCTGGCTGGGGTTTGCGGCGGGCATGGCCGCTGGCGCGCTGCTGGCGACCATCTTTGGTGTGCTGGTGATCTGGCTCAACACCAACCAGTACGCCACGGGGCTGGCGCTCAGCCTGTTCGGCGTGGGTTTTTCGGCCTTTGCGGGCATCAGCTACGTCCAGGCCAAGCTGCCAGAGCTGCCCAAATACGTGATCCCGGTGCTGGGCGATGTGCCGCTGCTCGGCCCTGCGCTGTTCCGGCAGCACCCGCTGGTGTATCTCACCATGCTGCTGGTGGCGGGGCTGATCTGGTTCCTGTACCGCACGCGCGCCGGGCTGGTGCTGCGCTCGGTGGGCGAGTCGCCCGAGTCGGCCCATGCACTGGGCTACCCCGTGCGCCGTATTCGCTTGGCCGCCGTGGTGGCCGGTGGCTCGCTGTGCGGGCTGGCCGGGGCGTACATCTCTACCGTTTACACCCCGCTGTGGGTGGAGGGTATGGTGGCCGGGCGCGGCTGGATCGCGCTGGCGCTGACCACCTTTGCCACGTGGCGCCCGGCACGGGTGTTGCTTGGTGCTTACCTGTTTGGCGGCGTGACCATGCTGCAGTTCCATTTGCAGGCCACGGGCGTGCAAGTGGCCAGCCAGTTGCTGAGCATGCTGCCCTATGTGGCGACCATCGTGGTGCTGGCGCTGATCTCGCGCAATCCGGCGTGGATCCGCATCAACATGCCGGCATCGCTGGGCAAGCCGTTTTATCCGGGTTCGTGAACAAGCACTGGTCCCAAGAATTGCTGGTTACCCGGTGGTAGATCGCCCCATAATTAGTGTTTTCGTCCCTCAACCTTTGCAAGTCTTACTTCTTCAATAAGGAAACCGACATGACTGATCTGCAGAAACGCTCCATGCTCAAGGTGGCAGCGCTCTCCGCCGTGGCCGCTGCCGCCCTCGTGGGCTGTGGCAAGAAGGAAGAACCGGCACCGGCCCCCGCGCCCGCACCGGCTCCCGTGGCAGAAGCACCGGCGCCCAAGCCCGAGCCTCTGAAGATCGCGTTTGCCTACGTCGGCCCGGTGGGCGATGGTGGCTGGTCGTTCGCCCACGACAACGGCCGCAAGGCCATCGAGAAGGAATTCGGCGACAAGGTCGTGACGAGCTTTGTGGAAAGCGTGCCCGAGTCCGCCGACGCCGAGCGCGTGCTGCGTGACCTGGCCGGCCAGGGCAACAAGCTGATCTTCGGCACGACCTTCGGCTACATGGAGTCCATGCTCAAGGTCGCGGAAGACAACAAGGGCGTGAAGTTCGAGCATGCCACCGGCTACAAGACGGCCGAAAACATGCGCACCTACGACAGCCGCACCTACGAAGGCGCGTACATGGCGGGCATCATTGCCGGTGCCATGACCAAGTCCAACACGCTGGGCGTGGTGGGCTCGGTGCCGATTCCTGAAGTGATCCGCAACATCAACAGCTTCACGCTGGGTGCGCAGTCGGTCAACCCCAAGATCAAGACCAAGGTGGTCTGGGTGAACGAATGGTTCAGCCCACCCAAGGAAACCGAAGCCGCCACCAGCCTGATCAACGGTGGCGCGGATGTGTTGTTCCAGAACACCGATTCGCCTGCTGTGCTCAAGACCGCACAAGAGAAGGGCAAGCGCGCCTTCGGTTGGGACAGCGACATGACCGCCTACGGTCCCAAGGCCCACTTGGCTTCGGCCGTCATCAACTGGGGCCCGTACTACATCAAGGCCACCAAGGACGCGCTGGAAGGCCAGTGGGCCACGGGCCAGAGCTGGTGGGGCGTGAAGGAAGGCGCCATCGACATCGTCTCCATTGCCGAAGACGTGCCTGCCGACACCAAGGCCAAGGTCGAAGCCGTGAAGAAGGGCTTGGCCGACGGGTCGTTCCAGATCTGGAAGGGCCCGATCGTGGGTCAGGACGGCAAGGAAGTGCTGGCCAAAGACACGGTGGCCGATGACAAGTTTCTGGGCGGTGTGAACTTCTACGTCAAGGGCGTGGAAGGCAAGATCCCCGGCGGCGAGAAGAAGTAAGCACTTCTGACCCCTCATCAGGCAGCCTCTTGGGGCTGCCAGTTCAAAAGGGCTACCTTCCTGGGTGGCCCTTTTTCATTGTTGAGTGCTTTTTTTGGAGCAGGGACGATGGTCGAATCGACGTTGTGGCACCCCGTGGCACTGGCGGGTGATGTGGCGAACACCCCACTGGCCGTGCAGTTGCTGGACCAGCCGTTGGTGCTGTGGCGTGATGGCCTGGGTGGGGTGCAGGCCTTGGCCGATCGGTGTCCGCACCGGGGTGCGCGCTTGTCGCTGGGCCGGGTGACGGTGCAGGGGCGGCTGGAGTGCCCGTACCACGGCTGGCAGTTCGAGGGCTCGGGCCAGTGCACGCATGTGCCCGCACTGCCTGCGTTTGTGCCGCCCACCACGCACTGCGCCCGGCACCATGAGGCCTGCGAGGCCCATGGCCTGGTGTGGGTGCGCATTGCGCCGGGCAGTGCAGCGCTGCCCCCATTCGCCGCCGAAGGGGACTTGCGCTTGCGCAAGCTCAACTGCGGCCCTTACGACGTGGCCGCCAGTGCGCCGCGCATCATCGAGAATTTTCTCGATATGTCGCACTTTGGTTTTGTGCACGAAGGCTGGCTGGGCAGCCGCGACGTCCCTGCCATTGATGACTACCGCGTTGAGGCCACAACCACTGGCTTGCTGGCCACCGGCTGCAAGGCCTGGCAACCCCAGTCCAACCTGCACTCCACCGCCCCGGCCCAGGTGGAGTACACCTACGAAGTCACGGCACCCTACGCGGCCGTGCTGACCAAGGTGCCCGAGGCGGGCACCACGGCCGTGGATGGCTGGCGGGAGTCCATTGCGCTGTTCATCTGCCCGATCACCCCGGTGCGCAGCCGCGTGTGGTTTCGCTTGGCCGTGGCAGATTTCGATTCGCCCGATGAGAAGCTGCAGGCCTTTCAGCACACCATCTTCACGCAAGACCAGCCCGTGCTGGAGTCGCAGACGCCACAGTGTCTGCCGCTGGACCTGCGGGCGGAGTTGCATACCGCCGCCGACAAGGCATCATCTGCCTACCGCCGCTTCTTGCGCCAGAGCGGCATCACCTTTGGAGTCTGCTGATGTTTAAAGTGCCCCCTATTTCCGCCGAGCGCCTGCCCACGCTGCTGCGCGCCATGCCCAAGGCCGAGCTGCATATCCATATCGAGGGCTCCCTGGAGCCTGAGCTGATCTTTGCACTGGCGCAGCGCAACGAATTGACCTTGCCCTATGCCAGTGTGGAGGCACTGCGCAGCGCCTACGCGTTCACCAACCTGCAAAGTTTTCTGGACATCTACTACGCGGGTGCCAGCGTGCTGCTGCACGAGCAGGACTTTTATGACATGGCGCGCGCCTACCTGGGGCGAGCAGCGCGCGACAACGTGCTGCACGCTGAAATCTTCTTCGACCCGCAGACCCACACCGCACGCGGCGTTGCCATGGAGACGGTCATCAACGGCCTGTACCGGGCCTGTGAAGATGCACGCAGGGAGCTGGGCATCAGTGCCACGCTCATCCTGTGTTTCCTGCGCCACCTCAGTGAGGAGTCCGCCTTCGAGACCCTGGAGCAGGCGATGCCCCTGCTCGACAAGATCGTTGGCGTAGGGCTGGATTCCAGCGAACTGGGCCACCCGCCCGAAAAGTTTGCCCGCGTGTTCGCCCGCTGCCGCGAACTGGGCCTGCACCTGGTGGCCCATGCGGGCGAGGAGGGCCCCCCTGCCTACATCTGGAGTGCGCTCGATGTGCTCAAGGTCGAGCGCATCGACCACGGGGTGCAGGCGGTGTACGACGCGGCACTGATGCAGCGCCTGGCGCAGGATCGTATTGCGCTCACGGTGTGCCCCCTGTCCAACCAGAAGCTGTGCGTGTTTCCCAACCTGGCGGACCACAACCTGGGCAAGCTGCTCGACGCCGGGCTGGCCGCCACGGTCAACTCGGATGATCCCGCTTACTTTGGCGGCTACATGAACGAGAACTTCACCCAGGTGTTTGCCGCCACGGGCCTCACGGCGAAACACGCCTACCAATTGGCGTTCAACAGCTTTGAGGCGAGTTTTGCCAGCAATGCCGACAAGCGTGTGTGGGAGCACAAGCTCAAGGAAACCTTTGAGCGGTGCGTGGAGCACGACTACTGAGCTGTGTGCGGCGGGCATAGCGCGGATTGCCAGTGCGAATCGGCGGGTTGGTGCGCTGTCACCCGCGCGGCAGGGCGGCGGCGTGGGTAAACCCTTAAAATAGTAAGTATTCGTTCGAATTGCGTCCGGCCCAGGCCCACGGGGTGATCCACCACCATGGCCCTTACCCAGCGCTCCCTTGCGGAGTGCACGGGTGCCGTGTAGCCCCCTTTTTTGGAGCCTTCCATGTTTCTCAGTCAAATCTCCATTGGCAAGCGCCTGACCCTGGTGCTCGGCCTCATCCTGGCGCTGTTTTTTGCCAGCAGCGTGGTGGCCGTGGTCAAGCTCAGCCAGTTGGGCAAAGAGATCGACGCCATGGTCAACGACAACATCAAGACCGAGCGCGCTGGCTCGGACTGGCTGCGCCACACCACATCGGGCGTGCAGCGCGCGGCAGCCATTGCCAAGAGCAGTGATGCCAGCCTGATCCCCTACTTTGCGCCCGCCACGGCCGCGTCGATCCGCGATACCAACGAGCTGCAGAAATTCATCGAGTCCAAGATGGACACGCCGGAGAAGAAGCAGCATTTTGCCAAGGTGGGTGACCTGCGCAAGGACTACCTGGCGGCCCGCGAGGAAGTGAGCAAGTTCAAGCAGGCGGGCGATGCCGAGAACGCCAACAAGGTTTTCACCGAGCGGTTCGAGCCCACCTCCCGCAGCTATCTGGCGGGCGTGCAGCAGATGGTGGATGGCCAGCGCGCCGAGCTCGATGCTGCCGGCAAGCGCAGCGAAGAGCTGCGTGCCCAGACCACGCTGCTGCTGCAGATCTGCACCGGGGTGTCGCTGCTGCTGGGCGCCTTGCTGGCCTGGCTGCTGACCACCAGCATCACGCGCCCGCTGCGCCAGGCCGAGGCCATTGCAGAGACCATCGCCAACATGGACCTGACGGGTGCCCCCCAGGCGAGCTACGCCAATGACGAAACCGGCCACCTGCTGCGCGCCCTGGATGCCATGCGCAGCGCTCTGCACCGTTCGCTGCAGCAAGTGCGTGGTGTGGTGGACAGCATCTCCACCGCCAGCACCCAGATCGCCATCGGCAACCAGGACCTGAGCGCACGCACCGAGCAAACGGCCAGCAGCCTGCAGGAGACCGCCAGCTCGATGGAAGAGCTGACGAGCACCGTGCGCCAGAGCGCCGATTCGGCCGTGCAGGCCAACCAGCTGGCGGTGTCGGCCGCACAAGTGGCCCAGCGCGGCGGTGAAGTGGTGGCGCAGGTGGTGACCACCATGGACGAGATCAACACCAGCAGCAAGAAGATTGCCGACATCATCGGCACCATCGACGGCATTGCGTTCCAGACCAATATCCTGGCCCTCAACGCCGCCGTGGAAGCCGCCCGTGCGGGCGAGCAGGGCCGTGGCTTTGCCGTGGTGGCCAGCGAAGTGCGCTCACTGGCCCAGCGCTCGGCCCAGGCGGCCAAGGAGATCAAGACACTGATCGGCGTGTCGGTGGAGAAGGTCGAGTCGGGTGCTGCCCTGGTGCAGAACGCCGGCACCACCATGGGCGAGATCGTGAGTTCCGTGCGCCGCGTGACCGACATCATTGGAGAGATCAGCGCAGCCGCTTCGGAACAGAGCCAGGGCATTGGCCAGGTGAATGTGGCGGTGACCCAGCTGGACCAGATGACCCAGCAGAATGCTGCCCTGGTGGAAGAGTCCACCGCTGCCGCCGAAAGCCTGAAGGACCAGGCGTCGCGCCTGGCCGAGGTGGTGGGTGCCTTCCGCCTGGGCGCAGGCCCGCAGGCGCTGCGGCTGAACTGAGTTCCTATGGAGGGCTTTGCGCACTGCAGCAGAGCCTACCCTCCGGCTTCAATCAATACAGTTCCAACGTAGTTTCAGCGCAGTTTGATTCCCCTCGGCAGCACCGTCGTCCTGCGGTGCTTCCGTTCCATTCCATCAGGGCCATGTAGAGGAACACCATGTACAAAAACCTCGCAGCCACGCTCGTGGCCGCCTGTTTTTTCTCTCCCGTTTTTTCCCAGACCACGCCCGCCAAGGGCAGTCCGGCCGATCCGGTCAAAGCCGGTTTTGTCTATGTCTCGCCCATCACCGAGGCAGGCTGGACGCGCCAGCATGACGAAGGCCGCAAGGCCGTCGAGGCCGCGCTGGGCAATCAGGTGAAGACCACCTTTGTCGAGAACGTGGCCGAAGGCGCCGATGCCGAACGCGTGATCCGTGATCTGGCGGCCACGGGCCACCAGATCATCTTCACCCCCAGCTTTGGCTACATGGAGCCCACGCTCAAGGTGGCGCAGGACTATCCACACGTGAAGTTCGAGTCCATCACGGGCTACAAGACCACGCCCAATGTGGCCGCTGCCAACGCGCGCTACTACGAGGGGCGTTACCTCGCCGGTATTGCAGCGGGCCGCATGAGCAAGACCGGCGTGGCCGGTTTTGTGGCGGGCTTCCCCATCCCGGAGGTGCTCCAGGGCATCAACGCCTTCACATTGGGCATGCGCTCGGTCAACCCGCAGGCCGCGGTGAAGGTGGTATGGCTCAATGTGTGGTTCGACCCACCCAAGGAGCGTGATGCGGCCATGGCGCTGTTCAACCAGGACGTGGACGTGATTGCGTTCCACACGGGTTCCACCGCCGTGATGGCCGCCGCGCAAGAGCGCGGCAAGATGGCCGTGGCCTACCACTCCGACATGCGCAAGACCGGGCCTGACGCCCAGATCGTGGCCGTGACGCACCAGTGGGGCAGTTACTACACCGAGCGCGTGCGCGCCGTGCAGAACGGCACCTGGAAGAGTGCCAACCTGTGGGGCGGCGTGCGCGAGGGCATGATCCGCGTCGGCGACTTTGGCCCCCGGGTGCCAGCCGCCGTCCAGCAGGAGGTGCTGAATGCCCAAAAGGCCGTGGGCGCGGGCAAGCTGCACCCCTTCCGTGCGGGCAAGGCACCGGTACGCGACAACGAAGGGCAGGAACGCATTGCTGCGGGCCAAGCGCTGTCGGATGCTCAGATCCTGCAGATGAACTGGCTGGTGGAAGGTGTCGTGGGCAAGGTGTCCCGCTGATCCTGCAAGGCATATCGCCCGTCGTTATCACCTGTCGGTGCTCCCCCAACCCCATAGCCACTATGGGGTGCTGCATATACAAACGGCGCCCCCTGCCGCTAAGCTTGCCGCCATGCCTGTTTACCGTTCCGCCCTTTTGCGATTTGCCGACGATGGCCGCGCCCTCTATGACGAAGATGGCCTGCTGGCCATTGGCCCGGATGCCCAGGGCCGCCAGCGGGTGCTGGCAGCCGGCGCCTGGCAGGCGCTGTCGCACCAGTATGCCCACGAGCCCGTCACGCACCTGCCGGGTCGCATCCTGGCCCCTGGGTTTGTGGACATGCACATCCACTTTCCGCAGACCGACGTGATTGGCTCACCCGCGGATGGTCTGCTGCCCTGGCTGGAGAACTACACCTTTCCCCATGAATCGCGCTTTGTCGCATCCGACTACAGCGCGCAGGTGGCAGAGTTCTTTGTGGCCGAGCTGCTGCGCCATGGCGTGACTACGGCGCTGGCGTTTGCTACCTCGCACCCCGCCTCGGTGGATGCCTTGTTCACCGAGGGGCAACGCCAGCACATGCGCCTGATCACTGGCAAGGTGCTGCAGGACCGCCACTCGCCCGATGGCGTGCGCGACGATACCGAACAAAGCCTCATCGACACCGAGGCGCTGATCCAGCGCTGGCACGGCGTGGACCGCCTGGGCTATGCCATCACCCCGCGTTTTGCGCCCACCAGTACCCATGAACAACTGCGCGGCGCGGGCGAGCTGGCTGCGCGCTACCCCGATGTTTGGATTCAGTCCCACGTGGCCGAGAACCGCGACGAGATCCGCTGGGCGCGCGAGCTGTTCCCCGCCGCACGCAGCTACCTGGGCGTGTACGACGACTTTGGCCTGATGCGCGAACGCGCGGTGTATGCGCACTGCATCCACTTTGACGATGACGACCGCGCGCTGATGCGCGACACCGGTGCGGTGGCGGCGGTCAGCCCCACCAGCAACCTCTTTCTGGGCAGTGGCTTTTTTGACTACGCCAGCGCCGACCGCGTGGGCTTTGGCTACGGCCTGGCCAGCGATGTGGGCGGGGGTACCAGCTTTAGCCCGTTCCACACCATGCTGGCGGCGTATTACGTGGGGCGTGAGGGCCAGACCAAGCAGGGGCTGAGCCTGTCGCCGCAGCAGCTGTGGTGGCAACACACGGCCGGGGCGGCCAAGGCGCTGGGTCTGGCGGGTGAGGTGGGCAATTTGCAGCCGGGCTGCGAGGCCGACTTTGTGGTGCTCAACCCTCGGGCTACGCCTCTGCTGGAGCGCAAGACCTGCCAGGCGCGCAGCCTGGATGAGCTTTTGTTTGCGCTGATCGTGCTCGGCGATGACCGTGTGGTGGAGCAAACCGTGATTTCTCAAGCAAAATACGGCCCCAGCGCTTGATCATCAAGCGCTAATAGCTACATATTTAATAGCGCCCGGCTGTTTGCCGACGGCCAGGGCCACAGCGCAGGAAATTCAGCCATGAGCATCAAGAGCGACAAGTGGATCCGCCGCATGGCGGCCGAGCACGGAATGATCGAACCCTTCGAGCCGGGCCAGGTGCGCGAGGTGGAGGGCCGCAAGATCATCAGCTACGGCACCAGCAGCTACGGCTACGACATCCGCTGCGCACCCGAATTCAAGGTGTTCACCAATATCCACAGCACGGTGGTGGACCCGAAGAATTTCGACGAGAAGAGCTTTGTGGATTTCGAGGGTGACAGCTGCATCATCCCGCCCAACAGCTTTGCGCTGGCGCGCACGATGGAGTACTTCCGCATTCCACGCAACGTGCTCACCATCTGCCTGGGCAAAAGCACCTATGCACGCTGCGGCATCATCGTCAACGTGACCCCGTTCGAGCCCGAGTGGGAAGGCTATGTGACGCTGGAGTTCTCCAACACCACGCCGCTGCCCGCACGCATCTACGCGGGCGAGGGCTGCGCGCAGGTGCTGTTCTTCGAGAGCGACAAGGACGATGTGTGTGAGGTCAGCTACCGTGACCGGGGCGGCAAGTACCAGGGGCAGGTCGGCGTGACGCTGCCCAAGGCCTGACCTCCCGCCCGCCAGACCTTCGGCATGCGCTGGAACGTGTTCGCAGGGGCTGCGTCCTACAGCGCCAGTGCCCATTGGCTGAAATGCAAGCGCAGGTAAGGTTCTTAGCATGGTGTCATGCCGCCGGGCCCTCCGGTGGTCACGGAGTCCACCATGCTGACCTTTGCTGCGATGACCACACCCGCCAAGGCCCGGGGTGCTGCGCTTTCTCTACATGACCCTGCAGGTGCCACAGGCGACTTGGCCTCGGACCACGGCGCATTGCGCCCGGCAGCCGTGTCCCACGCCCACTATTGGCCCTGCGAGCTTCTCAACGCTTTCGTTCTGAAGATGGCCGCCACGGGCCACTGTGTGAATACCGCCATGATGCTGGGGCACCGGCCCTACGCGCTCGAACAGCTGGCCGTGGCGCGGGCCATTCAGGACCACAGCCTGAATGCGCTGGCCTTGCGGCTGCAAGCCTATTTTGATGTTGCCGCGCCCCAGGGCTGCGCCGTGGTGGCCGAGATCAGCGAGGTTTAGAACAGGTTACTGGCGGGTTTCTTGCACGCCGCTGGCCTTGCTGTGCGCTGACCGCTGTTCATGGACTGTGGTCATGCCTCCACGCAGACCCTGTTGCGCCCCTGGCCCTTGGCTTCATAAAGCGCCGCATCGCCCCGGCGCAGGATATCGAGGCCGTTGTCCTGCAGGCCGCGCATGCTGGCCACACCCGCGCTCACGGTGATGCGGCCCACGACCGGGTCGTGTTGTTCGGCCATGGCTTCGACCAGGGCCTGGGCGATGGCTTGGGCCCCCAGAAGGTCGGTGTCGGGCAGCAGCACCACAAACTCTTCACCCCCCAGCCGTGCGATCACATCCGAGTTGCGCAGGCGCATTTCCAGCGTGCGGGCCAGCCGGCGCAGGACTTCGTCGCCGGTTTCGTGTCCATAAGTGTCGTTCACGCGCTTGAAATGGTCCACGTCGACTGTGATCAGGCTCAACGGCCGGCCGCTGCGCCGCGCCAGCGCCAGGGCAAACGCCATCTGCGTTTCAAAACCCCGGCGGTTGAGCAGGCCCGTCAAAGCATCGGTGCGGGCCTGCAGGTCCAGGGCGCGGTTGGCAGCCTCCAGCTCCAGCGTGCGCAGGCGCACTTTTTCCTCCATGGCTTCGTGGGCTGTCAGAAGCCGGTGCGTCATGCGGCCCAGTGCGCCTGAAAGCTTGCTCACTTCCCGGCTGCTGTGGGCCTGGGGAATGCGGGTGCCGGGCTTGTCGGCCTCCACGGCGCTGGCGGCATCGGCCAGCGCGTACAGGTCATCGCTCAGGCGGCGTGCCGCCAGCCACGCCAGCACCGAGGCCAAAAGCGCGGCGCCGAGCCCGATGGCCAGTGCCAGTTGCACGGTGCGGTGGGCCTCGGCGAAGGCCAGTTCCACGGGTTCGCGGGCGACAATGCGCCAGCCGAGGTCGCTGGTGCTGTTGCGTGCCTGCATCGGTGCGGTGGCCGTGAGGTAGCTGCGGCCATCCAGCCACCTCGCCACGACGGCCCGGCCTGCGGCGCGGTCAGACGCCACCGGGTTGTTGGCCTCGACGGGCAGGCGCTGCCCGGCTATTTGCAGGGCCCGGGTCTGGCCCCCAGGGGCGTAGATAAGCTCGCCTTTGCGGTCGAAGACGAACAGTTCTACCGCCTTGTCGTCCGTACGTGCCGGGGTCAGGCTTTCCATGACCTCATGGGTCCATTCCCAGCTGCCGTGGATACCCACCACGCCGATGGTGGTCGGGCCCAGGCGAATGGGCGCCGCAAAATCCACAAACCGGTAGGGCTCGCCCGAAGGCGGCGGGGCCAGCAGCTGCTCCAGCAGCTTGGCCGGGTGGACATCTCCCACGTGCAGTGTTTGCAGGCCTTCCTTGAACCACGGGCGCTCTGCCACGCTCTGGCCCACCAGGAGCCCGCCCGTGGCGGCGCGCACCACGCCCTGGGCATCGGCCACACCGATCCAAGCGCTGTGGGGGTGGGTGGCCTGACTGCGTGCCAGCATGTGGTGGGCTTCGGCGCTGTCGAGCCCTTTGGTCCAGACGGCCTCGGCGGCGGCCAGGACCTCGGCCTCGCGGCTGCGCTCCTGCAGGCCGTTGGCCAGCAGCTTGCCTGCATTTTCGGCAATGACCTGCAGGGCAGTCCCGGCATCGCGCTCGATGCGCAGCTTGAGCAGTTCGCCAAATCCCAGTGACAGCAGCACCGCCAGGCCCACCACCAACGTACCGAACACCAGCGCGATCTGCGAGCGCAGGCTGTGGTCCGAGAACCGGAGCAGGCTCATGGCGTGGCCTGCGTGGGTGGGGCACCCTCTGTGCCCAGGCGCATCGCCAGGCGGGCCGCAGCCAGGTCCCAGCCCGCCCAGCCGCAGCTCTTGAACAGCACCGGCCCTGCGGACGGGGCGCGCTGGCGTTGCAGAGCTTCCCGCAGTGTGGGCAGCATGCCCACGTCGAGGCCCGCCTGCAGCAGATCGCCCGCCTCGTGGCGTGCGTCTTCACTGTCCACCACGATATGCCCGTGTGCTGCCACATGGCGGCAGAAGGCGGGGGCCAGTTCTGCCATGGCCGGGGTGAAGGCTCCCACCGCTGCCACAAAGGCGTCGGGCCGTGGTGGCGCGCTCAGCACCACGCTGTGCGCCGGGGTGCACACGGCAATCAGCGGGCAATGGGGCACCGCAGCGTCTGCATCGGCCACCGTGCGTGCCTGGGCGCCCAGCGCCTGGGCGCGCAGGACCAGGGCCTCGGCGCTGGCGGCACTGCGCGAGGCCACCCACACATCACGCACCCCCAGGCCCTGCACAAAGGCTTCCAGGTGGGCCAGGCCCTGCACGCCCGCACCGACGATGAGCAGAGGTCCCCGGGGCTGCGGCGCCAGATGCTGTGCAGCCAGCAGCGACACCGCCGCTGTGCGCCGTGCAGTGATGGTGGGGCCGTCCAGCACCAGGCGGCGTTCGCCCGTGGTCACGTCAAACACCACGACGTCGCCCTGGATCGCGGGGCGGCCGGTGCCCGTGTTGGCAGGGGTCAGCGTGATGAGCTTGGCCATCGCCACGCGGCTGTCGGTGGCAGGCATGACAAACAGGCTGCCGCCCTGGGGCAGTGGCAGCACCGTGCGGGCAGGCACCGAGACGGTGCTGTCCCGCAAGAGGGCCGCAATCTCGGTGGCCAGCGCGTCCCATGGCAGACACGCCGCTGTGGCAGCTGCGTCCAGCGTGCCGGGGGCCGGGGAGAGGGAGGTGAAGGACATTCGCCGACTTTACACAGCGAGGGCGGAGCCGGGGAGCGGGCAAGCCCCCAGTCCGAGGCCATGATTTCAGTGCGTGGCACCCGCCCCGAGCGCTATGTCGCTCTGGTGAAGCACAGCGGCCCACAGGGCTGCGTGGATGCCGCGCACCATGTCCCGCAGTGCCAGGGAGGGTGTGCCTTGCCCGGGCAGCCAGGGCACGTGCACAAATCCGCCCCGGGCGCCCGCAGGTCCAACGCCTTGTGCCTGCAGCATGTGCATCAGTCCGTACAGCACATGGTTGCAGACAAAGGTGCCCGCTGTTTGTGAAACCTCGCAGGGCACGCCAGCCTGCTGTACGGAGCGCAGCATGGCCTTGAGTGGCAGGCTCGCAAAGTAGGCGGCAGGCCCGCCGGGCACCACCGGCGTGTCGATGGGCTGGGCGCCCACGTTGTCGGGAATGCGGGCGTCGTTGATATTGATGCCCACCCGCTCCAGCGACAGCGCACTGCGCCCTCCTGCCTGGCCCAGGCAGATGGTCAGCGCGGGCCGGTGGGCCGTGGCCAACGCCCGCAGCTGTTGCAGCGATTCGCCAAAGACGGTGGGCAGTTGCGCCGCCACCACGCGGTGGCCCGCGATGCGCTGCCCGTCCAGCGCCTGGGCCACCAGCCAGCTGGGGTTCAGGCTGTCGCCGCCAAAGGGATCAAAGCCTGTGATCAAAATCACCTTGTCGCCGATGGGGGCGTAGTGCGAGGCGTCGTGGAGCATGGGGCGGTTCGGGTGGGGCGTGGAAGGGGGGAATCGTGCCAGCGGGCGCCGACAGGCAGGCCATCGTAATCGGCCCCTCCGGTTCCTGCACCGCGCGTAATATGCGCCATGCCCTCCGCACGGTGAGGGCGCTGGAGATACGGCATGAAATGGGAAGGCAATCGCGAGTCGGACAATGTGGAAGACCGGCGCGGTGGGGGCGGCGGCTCGCCGATTTTCGGAGGGCGCAGCATTGGCATCGGCACCATCGTCATCGCACTGGTGGGCGGGTGGGTGCTGGGCATCAATCCGCTGACTATCCTGGGACTGCTCAGTGGCGGTGGGCCGCCCGCGCAGGTGCAGTCGCAGGGGCCTGCCCAGCGCCCCCCGGCCGACGACACCATGGCCCGTTTTGTATCGACCGTTCTGGCCGATACCGAAGACGTGTGGCAGGCCGTGTTCCGCCAGGGTGGCGGCACCTACCAGGAGCCGCGTCTGGTGCTGTTTCGGGGCGCTACGGCCACGGCTTGCGGCACCGGGCAGGCGGCGATGGGCCCGTTCTACTGCCCGGCGGACCAGAAGGTCTACATCGACCTGGGCTTTTATGAAACCCTCAAGAACCGCCTGGGCGCGCCCGGCGATTTTGCCCAGGCCTATGTGATTGCCCACGAGGTAGGCCACCATGTGCAGAACCAGCTGGGCATCAGCGGCAAGGTGGACCAGATGCGTGGCCGCGTGAGCAAGGCGGAGTACAACGCGCTCTCGGTGCGGCTGGAGCTGCAGGCCGACTGTTTTGCCGGGGTGTGGGCACACCATGCGCAGAACGCGCGCCAGATTCTGGAGCAGGGCGATGTGGAAGAGGCCATGAACGCAGCGGCCAAGATTGGTGACGACGCCCTGCAGCGCTCGAGCGGCGGGGCGGTGGTGCCCGAAAGCTTCACCCACGGCACCAGTGCTCAGCGGCAGCGCTGGTTTCACAACGGGCTGCAGAATGGCAGCGTCAAAGCCTGCGATACCTTCGCGGCGCGGAGTCTTTGAAACACCCCCTGAGCCGCTTCGCGGCCTGCCCCCGCTCTCGCAACACTGCGCGTTGCGGGCAGGGGGACGCAGCCAGCGCGGCGGGGTGGCCCTTGCGCGGCTGCCCGGGCATGGGCCGCGCCGGTTTTGTGGGGTGTGGGTGATCTACGGCGCTATGGAGAACCGAGATGTCCCCTGCTGAGTCCCTGCAGCCTCTCCGGTCGCCGGGCATCGCCGCCGCGTGGTCGGCGGCGGCGGTCACGGTGCCGCATGCCGTCGGCCTGGGCCTGCTGGCTTTTGCACCCCTGGCGGCCGACCATTCCCTCGCAGCGCTGGCGCTGTGGTCGGCGGCCCTGCCGGGCCTGCTGCTCACGCTGGTGGTGCCACGTGCCGGGGTGGTCTACGCACCCACCACGGTGGTGGCGCTGCTGTTTGCGGCCGTGCTGGCGACCGCCCATGGTGCGGCCCCTGCGCTGGGCCTGAGTGCGCGCCAGGTGTTGGCCGTGAGCGGCGCCACGGTGGCGCTGGCGTTTGTTTTTCAGTGGCTGCTGGGGGTGCTGCGGCTGGCCTCGGTGGCGCGGTTTCTGCCCGTTTCGGTGACGCATGGTTTCGCGGCCGGGGTGGGGCTGTCGATGGTGGTGGGCCAGGTGCGCAACGGCTTTGGCGCGGGGGGCGACACCCTGTGGAACGCCCGCACCGGCTGGCACCTGCTGGCGGCGCTCGCCGTGGTGGGGCTGGCCTGGGCGTTGCGCTGGCGCTGGCCCCGCATGCCGGGGCTGCTGTCGGCTGTGGTCCTGGTGGCGCTGGCCGTGGCGGTGGCGGGGGTGTGGGGTGGTGGTCTGGGGGATGTGTTTGCACCCGCCGTGCAGCCCAGCCAGTTTGCGGGCCCGCTGTGGCCCGACTGGACTGGTGTCCCCTGGATGGCGCTGGCGCAACAGCACGGGTCGGATCTGGTGGTGCTGGCGCTGTTGATGGCGCTGGTCAACAGCCTGGAGATACTGGTGTTCAACCAGGAGCTGGAGCTGGACCACGGTCTGCGTGGCAACGCCAATCTGACCCTGCGCCGCGAGAGCCTGTTGGGCGTGTTGTGCGGGCTGGCCGGGATGATTCCTGCATCCACCAGCGCATCGCGCTCGCGCATTGTGCTGGCGCAGGCGGGCCCCTCCCGCGACGCTCCGCGCTGGCATGCCGGCATCATGCTGGGCGTGGCTGTGACGGGCGCCTGGTGGCTGCACTGGGTGCCCATGGCCTGCCTGGCGGGGGGGCTGGTGCTGGCCGGGCTCATGCAGGTGCCGGGTCTCATGTGGTCGCTGCGCTACGCGCAACGCTCGCGGGTGACCTGGGCGCAGAGCTGGCTGGTGGCGCTGGTGTTTGCCGTGATGGGCGGCGTGGGGGCTCTGGTGGCGGGTCTGGTGGTGGCCACCTTTGTGTTGCTGCACGACTCCGCCGCCAAGGTGCTGCGCCATGTGCGGCTCGATGGCGAACTGCGCTCGCGCCGGCTGCGGCGCGCGGGGTCGGACACCTGGCTCTCGCCGCGCATGAACCAGGTGGCTGTGTTTGAACTGCAGGGCGTGATGTCGTTCGGCGTGGCGGCCCACTTGGCCGAGCAGGTGCGTTTGCTGCTGCAGCCGCGCCACCGCTGGGTGATTCTGGATGCGGGCCGCGTGCCCGCCTGGGACAGCACGGCACTGGCGCAACTGCGCGCGCTGGTGCGCGACCTGGGCCAGCAGGGCATTGCCGCTGCCGTGGCCGCGCTCGATCCTGTGGCCGCTGAACATGCAGGCGACCAGGTACGCGCCTTTGCCGACCTGGACCGCGCCTTGGAATGGGCCGAGGCCGGCATCCTCTCGCAGCGCCCCATTGAGCAACGCCCCGCGCGTCCCGAAAGGGATCTGCTGGGCGAGATCGGCGAGGGCGTGCCCCGGACGGCGGCCAATGCCCTGATGGCCTTGCTGGAGCCTCTGGCCGTGCCGCCCCACGGGGTGGTGTTCAGCGCGGGAGACACCGACCACGACCTGCTGGTCGTGAAGTCGGGCCACATCACGCTGGTGACCCAGTGGCCGCCCGACAAGGGGCTGCGCTTGGCCACGGTCGGGCCGGGCATGGCGTTTGGCGAGATGGCGTTCCTCAACGGCGCTGCGCGCAGCGCTTGTGCGGGGTCTGAGCGGGGGCCTGCGCACCTGGTGCGCCTGTCGCGGGCGCACTTTGATGCCTGGGCCCGGCAATACCCCGAGGCAGCGCTCACCGTGATGAATAACCTCGCCCAGATCGGGGCGAGGCGTCTGGCGGTGACCACACGCCAATTGCGGGCGGTGTTGGAGTAATTTTGAATAAAAAGTGCCGCTAGCGCTTGATGGATAAGCGCTGATAGCTATTAAAAATGTAGCTTATTGCTGTGACTTGCTCAATGAATAAATGCGCTCTGTACCACGCCCCCATGGTGAAAAATCGCTTTTTGGGCCACCGGTGCGACAATAGAGGGCTAAATGACAAGTTCCTTTTCCAATCTATCGCTGGCTGAACCGCTCGCGCGCGCCGTAGCCGAAATGGGCTACGAGTCCATGACGCCCATCCAGGAGCAGGCCATTCCGGTGGTGCTCACAGGGCAAGACGTGATGGGCGCAGCCCAGACCGGCACCGGCAAGACGGCGGCTTTCTCGCTGCCCCTGCTGCAACGCCTGCTCAAGCACGAAAGCAGCTCCACATCCCCCGCCCGCCACCCCGTGCGTGCCCTGGTGCTGCTGCCCACGCGCGAGCTGGCCGACCAGGTGGCGCAGCAGATCGCGCTGTACGCCAAGTACACCAAGCTGCGCAGCACCGTGGTGTTTGGCGGCATGGACATGAAGCCCCAGACCATCGAGCTGAAAAAAGGCGTCGAAGTGCTGGTGGCCACACCAGGCCGTCTGCTGGACCACATCGAAGCCAAGAACGCCGTGCTCAACCAGGTCGAGTACGTCGTGCTCGACGAGGCCGACCGCATGCTGGATATCGGCTTCCTGCCCGACCTGCAGCGCATCCTCTCGTACCTGCCCAAGCAGCGCACCACGCTCCTGTTCAGTGCCACGTTCTCGCCCGAGATCAAGCGTCTGGCCAGCAGCTACCTGCAAAACCCCATCACCATCGAGGTGGCCCGCCCGAACGAAACAGCCTCCACCGTGGAGCAGCGCTTCTACAGCGCCAATGACGACGACAAGCGCCGCGCCATCCACCAGGTGCTCAAGACCCGGGGTATCAAGCAGGCGTTCATCTTCGTCAACAGCAAGCTCGGTTGTGCCCGTCTGGCGCGCAGCCTGGAGCGCGAAGGCCTCAAGACCACCGCGCTGCATGGCGACAAGAGCCAGGACGAGCGCCTGAAGGCGCTCGAAGCCTTCAAGAGCGGCGAGGTCGATCTGCTGGTGTGTACCGATGTGGCCGCGCGCGGCCTGGACATCAAGGACGTGCCTGCGGTGTTCAACTTCGACGTGCCATTCAACGCCGAAGACTATGTGCACCGCATCGGCCGCACTGGCCGTGCTGGCGCCTCGGGCTTGGCGGTGACGCTGGTGTCGGGCAGCGATGCCCGTCTGGTGGCCGACATCGAGAAGCTGATCAAGAAGAAGATCGATCTCGAAGCCATCGAATACGAAGAAGACCAGCCCCGCGGCCGCATCAACGACGGCCGCCGTGCCTGGCGCGAAGCCGGTGAGACGGGCGACGGGCGCGATGCGCTGCCGGCCGCCCCCGCTGCGCCACGGCGCGAGCGTGACCAGCGCGTCGGGCGCGAGGGGCGCGAACAACACCGGGGCTTTCGCCCGGCCGTGGCATCGCGCGACCCCTTCTTTGAGAAGCCGTATGAGGCCAGCGCAGCTGCCGACGCAACCCCCGCCTGGGAAGCTGCCAAATCGGCCCCGCGCAGCAGCGTGTCGGCCAACATCAAGCCCAAGCGCAAGGTGGCAGCACTGTTCAAGGCTGCCCAGCCAGAGACTTCGGTGCAGTGATGAAATACAGGCCTTTTTAGGCCTGTAGCGCTTGATGGATAAGCGCAAGAAGCTATATTTTCAATAGCAACTGAGGCCCCGTCAGTCTGAATGCAAACGGTGGTCGGCCCGGAGGTTCGGGGCCAGCCTGCGCAGCAAGGCCACATCGATGGCGCCGAAGGGGACCGCCCGCCCCCCACGCTGCTGCACAAACTCCTGTGCAGCCTCCGCATGGGCAAACGCGGGCAGATTGCCCGCCCGCATCGGCCCCATGGCCGAAGACCCTGTCACATACACCGCCTCCTGCGCGTTCAGCCAACCACCCGTATCGGTATCGGTGACATACCGCGCCACGATGGCGTCGGCCGTGCGGCCCCGCGTGTAGTGGGCCACGTTGCCCAGGTACAGCATGAGGCTGAGCGGTGAGTCAAAAAAATACGCATCCCCGTCCGCAAAAATGACCTGCGCCGCCCACCCCCGCGCGCGGGCCGGGTACATGCCACACACCGGGCAGCGTGCGTCGGCGGGCACCTCGCGGGCGGCGGTCAGGGGCTGGCCCAGCGCAGGGTCGTAGGGCGTGGGCGGCGCCACCACGCACACATCGTCGCCGATGCCCTCCAGGGCGGCGTTGCCGGATGGACGGGGCGGAGTGCGCTGGGGCCATTGCCATGCCACCAGGCCTGCCGAGCCCAGCAGCAGGGCTGCAAGGGCTGTGCGCCGGGTGGTTGCGTGTGGGCGGGGCATCAGCGCAGGTATGGGCGGCTCACATCCGCGTGTCGTGCAGTGCCCCGCCGCTCAGGTCCACCATGGCGGGCGTGATCTCGGCAAAGCGCAACACTTTGCCGCCATATTCAGCAGCAAACTTTTTCGCGTCGGCCTCTTGCGCAAAGCTGCCGATGGTGGGGCCCATGGAGCCGTGGCGCTTGCCGCCCACTACGTAGAGGGCGGTCTTGCCGTCGATCCAGTGGCCCCGTGGTGCGTTCCAGTCGGCCTGGCCCATGTCCTGCACATACACGGCCTGCACGGCACGCACCTGCTCACCGGCCAGCAGGGTGCTGAACAGCTCCACCGTGTCGCAGAAGAACGAGGGCTTGTCCTGCCCCGCAAAGCGCACCTGCGCCTTGGGGCCGGGGTAGTCGGCCAGCAGCATGCCGTCGAGTTCGCAGCTGGTGGTGCGGTCGATCTCCTGGGGCTGGAGAGATTGCGCGCTGTTGTCCGCCTGGCTGCAGCCCGTGAGGCCAGTCAGGCCAGTCAGGCCCGTGAGTGTGCCGAGCGAAGCGAGTGCGGCCCAGCCCAGCAATTGCCGACGCGTGGTGCAGCCGCACAGGGGTTGGTAAGAATGGTTCATGGTTTGAATCTCCAGCTTGCAAGACCGAGCGGCACCACGATCCAGCCCGCCATCACCGCGCCCATCAGCCATGGCTTGGCCAGGGCAGGGGGCACGATGCTGGTCAGGCCGTACAGGGTGCGCACGTCATCGAGCGAGAACACGTTGAGGATGCGGAAAACGTCGGCCGGATTGAGCAGCAGCAGGTAGGCCATGGCCTCGCCGCCATAGCTGCCGCCCGTGGCCACCAGGGCGCCCAGCAGCAGCAGGTCAAACACCAACACAAAAAAGAACCAGGCGGCAATCGCCAGGCCGGAGGCGCGTGTGCGCTCGTGCGTGAGCACCGACAGCAGCACCGCCATGCTCAAAAAGGCCAGCCCCAGCAGCACCGAGCTGAGCATGAAGCCGCCGTAGTGGAACAGCGCAGCCCCGCTGAACTGTCGCACCAACAGCACGGCCACCAGCCCGAACCCCGCCAGCGTCGATAGCGTGAGCGCCGCCGCCAGCCCCAGGTACTTGCCCAGCAGCAGCTCCAGCCGCGTGATGGGCAGCGACAGCAACAGGTCGAGCGAGCCGCGCTCGCGTTCGCCCACGATGGCGTCAAAGCCCAGCAGCAGCGCGATCAGCGGGATGAGGTAGATCACCAGGCTGACCAGGCTGGCGATGGTGAACTCGATGGAACGAAAGCCTACCGTGCCCTGCTGCGCGCCGCCAAAGTAGGCGATGGCCAGCGAGAACACGGTGAACACCAGCGCCACGGCCAGCACCCAGCGGTTGCGCATGCGGTCGCGGAACTCTTTGCCCGCGATGGTGAAAATTTGTTGGAATTCCATGGCTAGCCCTTGCGCAGGTCGAAGTACACATCCTCAAGCGAGGGTTCCTGGATCTGCAGGTCCTGCAGCGCGGTGCCCAGCGGTGCCAGCGCACGCAGCACGGCCATCTTGCTGCCGCGCGGGCAGTTCACATGCAGGCCTTCCGGCGTTTCCGTCCCCGTGACGCCGGGCACGGCAGAGAGCAGCCCCAGCGCGGCAGGCCGGTCGGTCGCAGCCAGGGTGAGGTGGATGGTCAGCGGCATGTGCGCCTGCTCGCGCAGCGCCTGCACGCTGCCCAGGGCCTGCAGCTTGCCGGAGGCCAGGATGGCAAGGCGGTCCACGCGCTCCTGCAGCTCGGCCAGGATGTGCGAAGTGATGACGATGGTCACGCCACCCGCCTGCAGCTCGCGCAGTGTGGCGTAGAAGTCGCGGATGGCCTGCGGGTCCAGGCCGTTGGTGGGCTCGTCGAGCAGCAGCACCTGGGGCTCGCCCAGCAGGGCTTGCGCAAACCCCAGGCGCTGGCGCATGCCCTTGGAGTATTCGCGCACGGCGCGGTTGCCCGCGTGGGCCAGGCCCACGCGTTCCAGCAGCGCGGGGCATTGTGCGAGGGGCGCACCCTTGAGGCGGGCGAAGAAACGCAGCGTTTCCAGCCCGTTCAGGTTGTCGTAGAGCACCACGTTCTCGGGCAGGTAGCCCAGGTGGCGGCGGGCGGCGCGAAAGTCGCGGCCCTGCACCGTGGCGCCGCCCACCCGGATCTCGCCCGAGGTGGCGGGCGTGAGGCCCAGGATCATCTTGAACAGCGTGCTCTTGCCCGCGCCGTTGTGGCCGATGAGGCCGAAGATCTCGCCGCGCGCGATGCGCAGGTCGATGCCGTCCACGGCGTGCAGTGCGCCGTAGTGCTTGTGCGCGCCCCGCACCTCGATGGCGGGGGGCTCGCTCAGGTCAATGGGGGGAGGGTTGCGTGTCACGCTGAAAATTCCGTTGGGGTTGGTTCGGTTGCATGCGGGGCTTTGGGTCCACCACGGTGGGCACGCGCAGCACCGGAAACTGCTGGCCCACCAGGCGCAGTGCCTGCACGGCCGGGCTGGCCAGCAGCAGCTTGATGGCGGGGTGGCGCCAGGTCAGGCGGTCCACCATGTCGTTGGCCTCGTAGGGCACGTCGCCCACGCCGTTGCCGTCGCGGTCCCAGCCCAGGTAATTGCTCCAGTGGTTGCCGCCTTCGGTGCCCCAGCGCTCGTCGCGGGCGCCCACATAGCGCACCTGCTCGCGGTTGCCGATGAAGTCGTTGCCTTCGACCTTGTTGTTTTTGGAGCCGGCCGACAGGTGCACGCCCACCGTGTTGCGGGTCACCAGGTTGCCGCGCAGGGTGATGTACTCCACGTCGTAGATGAAGAAGCCTCGGGAGTTCTCAGCCACCACGTTGTTCTCGATCACCGAGTCCTGCAAGGTGCGCAGCATGATGCCGTGGTCGCTGTTGCCCCACGCGCGGTTATTGCGCACCACCTGGTCGCGCACCTCCATCAGCGCCAGGCCGCCACGGTTGAGGTAGGTATCGTTGTCCTCCCACAGGTTGTAGTAGGAGTTCATGTAGTGCGTGCCGTAGCGGCTGTGGTGCAGCCGGTTGCCGCGAAACACCGCGTGGTGCGACACGTCCACATACAGCGCGTCGCGCACAAAGCTGATGTGGTTGCCCTCGATGCGTGCGCCCGTGGTGTTGTACAGCTGCACGCCGTTGCCGCGCTGCGACGAGTTCACATCGCGCAGGCCGGTGATGGTGTTGTGCAGCACCTGTACATCGTTGGCCTTCTCGATCCACAGGCCAAAGAGGTTGTAGGTGAGGTCGTTGTGGCGCACCACGGCGCGGTGTGCTCCGGGGTAGATGTAGATGCCTGCGTTCTGGTCCTTGAGGCTGGTGCCCGAGTCGCGCACGATCAGGCCTTCGATCACCACGTCGGGCGCGGTGACGCGGATGGTGTCGCCCGTCTGGCCGCCGCTGAGCGTGGGGCGGTCGATGCCGCGCAGGGTGAGCTGTTTGTCGATGCGCAGGTTCACGCGGAAAAAGCCCCGCTGCACCTCCACCGTGTCTCCCGGCGCCGCAGCTGTGATGGCGGCCTGCAGGTCCTGGCCAGGGCGCACCTGCACGGTGGCTGCCGCCGCAGGAAGTGCTGTCCACAGCGCCAGGGCCATGGCAACCGCAGCGAGTGCAAGGGGGGACTTCATCACGCCAGTCCCACCAAGGCCTTGATGGCCAGGAAGAGTGCTGCGCCGATCAGCAGGTTCTTGAAGCCCACGTAGCTCAGCATGTCCATCACGCCCGCCCGGCGGTACTGGTCGCGCCACCACGGGCCGTCCTTCACATAGCGCTTGCCCGACAGGCGGATCAGCACCTCGTACACGCTCCAGCCAAACCACCAGCCGATGATGGCGCCCGACGACAACGTGCCCAGGGCGGTCATCACCCAGGCCACGCTGGCAGCCAGGGCGAGCGAGAAGCCCGCGATCTGCAGTGCGCGCCGCGAGGCCCAGCCTTCGCGGCTCCAGGGCCACAGATGGTCCACCAGCTCCTTCGCCATCCAGCGCAGGCCGCGCGAGCCTGCCTTGGTCTGCGGCAGCACTGGCGCCGTAGGCCAGCGTGGGTCCGGCCCCTTCGCGGCCTTGGCCGAGATCTGGTCCTGCACCGTGGCAGGGTGGATCGGGATGAAATAGCCGTTCTTGCCGATGGGCGTGATTTCCAGGCCATCTTTCTCGCGGCGCTTGCGCTCCTTGGCCAGGGGCGGGCAGCCCTTGGTGTCGGTGTAGAGAATCATGCAGTCGAGGCAGTGCAGGCATTCGCGGTGGTCGATGCGGCCGTCTGCGTCGATGGCCTGTGCACCGCAGCCCACTGCGCAGGCCTTGCAGCTGTTGCAGTCCTGCTTGCGCTTGAGGCCAAACCAGCGGAACGTGCTGGGCATGGCCAGCGAGGCACCCAGCGGGCAGATGTATTTGCAGTAGGGTCGCTCGATGAAGATCGAAACGCCCAGGATGGCCGCCACAAACAGGCTGTAGGGCCAGGCGCGATTTATTACACCGACCAGGAAGGTCGTCTTGAACGGCTCCACCTCGGCCAGCTTCTCAGCCAGGCCCATGGAGAACATCGACACCGCGAGCAGCCCGAAGAACACCGCGTACTTGACCCACTTGAGCCGGTCGTGCCACTTCTGCGGCAGCTGCGTCTGAAAGCGCTTGAAGCCCACCGCACGCGCGATCTTGTAGATGCCCTCCTGCAGCGAGCCAAACGGGCACATCCAGCCGCAAAACAACCCGCGCCCGAACAGGAACACGGTGACGATGATGAAGATCCAGAACAGGAAGATGAACGGGTCGGACAGGAACAGCGACCAGGTCCACTGGAACAGCAGCGCGTGGAACCAGGTCAGCACCTGCGTGATGGAAGGCTGTGCCATGGCGCCAAAGCCGATCCAGCCGATGCTGAGGGCCCAGAAGCTGTACTTGAAGGCGTTGACCGGCCACTTGTTCTTGTGGGTGGACAGGCGCGTGAGCTTCTCGCGCAGGGCATACACCATGGTGACGGCAATCAGCAGCGCGGCGAACAGCGCAATCTCTACCGCACGCGACTTCCACACGCGCACCCAGGGGTCGTCGGGCGCGTTGATGGTGGGGCGCCCGCCTTGCAGCATGGCGGCGGGCAGCCAGTAGGGCGTGTCAAAGCTGGTGAAGCTGCGCGTGCCCGTGGCACGGTCCACGCGGTTGCCCAGAAAGCTCAGCTTCCAGGGGTAGGCGGCCGAGAAGGCGGGTGAGCGGATGATGAAGATGACCGATTCGTTGTAGCTGGGTGGGCCTGCGGCCTCGATGCCATACAGGTTGAGCGCGTCCAGGTCGCGGAAGGTGAATGAATCCGCCCCCTGGCGCACCTGCACACGGTCGTAGATGCCGCCGCGCACAAAGCCCGACCCCTTGAACGATTCCTTGCCGCCGGTGCGGATGATGAAGAAGGCGTGTTCGCCCTCCTTGAGCTGCAGGCGCAGGTTGTTCCAGCCGTTGTCGCCCAGAAGGCTCTTGCCAATGTCGGGGTGGTTCAGGTCGCCAAACCACAGCTCGATGAACGGGTCGGGGCCCTTGTCCAGGCCCACCTGTTCGGGCTGCACGCGCAGGCGCTGCACGGTGCCTTGTTGCACCAGCTCGGCCCAGCTCAGGCGCCTGCCGGTTTCGGCATAGCGTGCGGGCTCGCGCACCGTGGGTGCGAGGATGCCCACCTGCCGCGCCACGGCCGAGCCCGAGGCCATCATGACCTGGTTCTGCGCGATGACGGTGACCGTGGCGCCCGAGATGGCGTCCAGGCCCAGCACGTTTTCATCAGGGCGCGACTGGCCCACCTCGATCTTGTCGGCCACGGACTTGCCCAGGTACTGGGCGTTGAACTTCAGCAGCGCAGATTCAGGGATGCCCAGCAGCAGGATGGGCTCGGAATGCTTGAGCACCTTCACGCCCACGAAGCGACCTTGTGTGTCCATGCCGATCAGCGTGACCACGGGCTTGCCCGAGTAGGCAGGGGTGTCCGTGATGTCGGTGGAGAGCATCACGTAGCCCAGCAGCTTCTTTTGCGCGCTGTCGTTGTCGTAAGCCTCTACGTAGGGCGGCTGGCCCTTGCGTTCAGAGAAATGGCTGGCGCCGGGAAACACGTCCTTGCACGGCACCAGCGCGCACATGTCGCGCGCGGTAGAGAGTTCCGCAGGCAGTTCGGCCTCGTAGGCGCCTGCCGCAGCATGCGCGCGCGGCGCCAGCCAAAGTGCTGCCAACAAGACCAGAAGAAGCGTGGCGAACAGCCGACGGAGGGAAATCATGAGACTATCTTTTTGATAGCTGTTCGCGCTTATCTATCAAGCGCTAGCGGCCAATTTTGTTCAAATTGGGGCGCAGTCGTCACAACTGGCGCGCCCCAGACCAGGGATGCAGAGCAAGGGCCGCCCCGCAGCGAGTGCATCGTCCCCCCTCCCGAATCGCGCAGCGATTCGAGAGAAGGGGAAAGGCGCGGCAGCGCCTCAGGGGGATCGCCCCATCAAGCTTCCACAATCATCCGAGTGCGCATTTCCAGGTGGAGTGCGTGGCAGAAGTGCGTGCAGTAGCACCAGAACACACCGGGCTTGTCGGCCACAAAGCTCACCGACTTGGTCTCCAGCGGGTTCACGATGAAGTTCACGTTGTAGTTCGGGATCGCAAAGCCGTGCGTCAGGTCTTCGATCTTGTCCAGGTTGGTCAGGATCAGCGTGACCTCGTCACCCTTCTTGAGCTTGAACTCGCGCAGGCTGAAGGCCGGGGCTTGCGAGGTCATCTTCACGGTGACCTTCTTGCCATTGCGGAACACGCCGGACTCCTTGGGGTCCTTGACGGCCAGCGGGAACTCGTCGAGCGTGTAGACCTGCTTGGGGCGCACCAGGTCGCGCTTGAAGATGATGAAGTCATGGGGCTCGCCACGCACGGGGTGGTCGGCCAGCAGCACCATCTTCTCGCCCGAGATGTCGATGAGCTGTTCGTTCTCGGGGTGCAGCGGGCCCACGGGCAGGAAGCGGTCCTTGGAGAACTTGCAGCCCACGGCCAGGTACTTGCCGTCGGCGGCCTTGGTTTCGGACTGCGAGGCGTTCAAGTGGCCCGGCTGGTATTGCACGTCCAGGCGGTCCACCACGTACTTGGCGGTCTTGTCGCCCGCGTGGAACTTGATGGCGGCCTCCACGTTCCACTTCACGACCTGGCTGTCCAGGAAGAGGGTGGTGTAGGCATTGCCACGGCCGTCGAAGGCGGTGTGCAGCGGGCCCAGGCCAAGCTCCACCTCGGCCACGATGGCGGAGTCCAGCTTTTCGAGCTTGCCGTCGAAATAGTCCAGCACCTTGGCCAGTTCGATCACGGTGCCGGTGGGCGACAGCTTGCCGGCGCAGATGAAGTATTTGCCATCGGGGCTGGCGTTCACGCCGTGGGGGTTCTTGGGCACCGAAACGTACGCAGTGAGTGCTGTCTTGGGGTCCTTGTTGGCTTCATGGGTGCCGTCCACCACGGGCACCTTGCTGGTGCCGATGGTCTTGAACTTGCCAGCCTTCACGGCAGCCTCGATGCGCCCCACGTTGAAGAACAGGCAGGCATCGCGTTCGGCGGACATCATGTCCTCGTACTTGGCACCCATCTCCACGTTGTACTGGTTGGTGGCGGCCAGCTTGCCGTCGTATGACGTGGCGACCAGGTCGCAGTTGCCGTCGATCAGCACTTGCCAGCGCACTTCCATCGTTTCTGCATCGACGCAGCTGAACATCGAACGGTATTTGCCCGAGTCTTCCGTGCCCGTGTTGGGCAGGGGGATGGCGAACTCACCGCCGCAGAACACGCGCGTGGTGTAGTTGATGGCAGGGTCCACCGGGTCGGCCTTGTCCGGGAAGATGCCGTGAAAGCCCTGCACATTGGGCAGCTCGGTGATCTTGTCGCACACGAAGTAGTCGAGGCGGATGCGCGCGATGCGGCTGTTGATCTTGTCGTTTATCCAGGCGTAGCGGCCGTCGTAGTTGCCGTCCTTGTACGAGGCATGTGTGTGGTGGGTGTCGGCCACCGTGTACTTGAGGCTGCCATCGGCCTTGGTGCCCATGATGGCCTTGGATTCGTTGGTGATGCCCCAGCCCACCAGGGCGTCGGGTACGAAGCAGGGGATGCGGGTGATCTCGCGGCCCGAGGGCAGGCCCAGGACGCGCATGTCGCCCGTGTGGCCGCCGCTCCAGAGGCCGTAGTAGGTGTCCAGCTCGCCGGGCTTGAGGTGCACGTTGGCGCCAGCGGCGGCATGGCTGGCCGCAGGTGCTGCAGGGGCGGGGGCCGCAGGCGTTGCAGCGCTGGGCTTTTCGTTGCATGCGGCGACGCCTGCAGTCAGCCCGACCAGGGCCGCCGTGTTGATGAAGCTGCGTCGGCCCAGGCCAGCAGCGGGAAGGGGACTGTCTTTTCTCTCGGTCATGGTTTTCCTCTTTGGGATCGCTCAGTTGAAAAGGGGTGGTGCGCGTGCAGGGGGGCTGAACGCCACCCCTGTGCGTGGAAAAAGTGGTGTGTGAAAACGGGGCTGGAAGGTGGGGGCTGCAGCAGTGGTTGCCGCTGCGAGATGGGTGGTGGGTGGCGTGTCGGCCGCGAGGCACACAGGGCAATCGAGGCCCGTGGCGTCTGCCGCTACCAGGCCCTCAGCGGTCTTCACCACCAGCTTGGCGCTGCCTGTGCCGGAGCAGACCAGCTCCATGCTTCGCGGCACTACCAGCGGTGAAGCCACCGCAGCAGCCAGCGCCATGACAAACCACGCCAGCACCCAAAGGCGCAGTGTTCGCAGGTTGTGATGGCTTTGCATGGCACGGATAATAGATTCACATAATATGAATCAATTTGATCTGGATCATGCTTTGGCGGCGCTCGCATCTGCCCAAAAGTGCTTCTTGCACCTACAGTCAATGCACCAGTCTGAAGCGGTGCCTGTGCAATGCCCGTAGGTTTTTTCAGGCCAGGTGCTGGACGCATTTCGTCGCATTTCTCGCGCAGCCACAGGCCCTCTCAGATTTTTTTTAACCCCCAAGAACAGGATGTATGCGATGCAAAAGAAAACCGTGATGGTCGCCGTAGCGATCTTGGCCACACTGCTGGCCGGTTGTGGCGACAAGAAGTCGGAACCTGCTCCGGTGGCTGCACCCGCTGCGGTGACGGCCCCAGCGCCCGCAGCGGCCCCCGCCGCACCGGCTGCCGCAGAGAACGAACTGGGCAAGAGCGTGTTTGGCAAGACCTGCGCCATGTGCCATGCCGCTGGCGTGGCCGGTGCCCCCAAGCCGGGCGACAAGGCCGACTGGGGCCCGCGCATTGCCCAGGGCAAGGACACGATGTACAAGCACGCGATCGAGGGCTTTACCGGGGCGAAAGGCATGATGCCTGCCAAGGGGGGCTCCGCCAATCTGACCGACGCCGAGGTCAAGGCCGCCGTGGATTACATGGCCGACAAGTCGCTCTGAGCGGAGGCGCCATGCAGCAAGCTTTTCTGCCCCCTCAGGGTCTGTCGCGTCGTCGCATGGTGATGGCATTGCCCTTGCTGGGTGGTGCGGTCTGGGGTGGTGGCGCGTCAGCGGGCGCACGGGTGGTGCCTGAACGCAGCTCGCGTCCCCTGATGGGAACGCAGGTGGATATGGCGGTGGAGGGCGTTGATGGCCCGCAGCTGCGCCGCGCCATGGACCGGGCCTATGCAGAGATGCAGAGGCTGGAAGCGCTCATGAGCCGCTACCAACACCGCAGCGTGGTCAGTCGTATCAACCTGGCTGCAGGCGTGACGCCAGTGATGGTTCCGGCCGAGGTCATGGCGGTGCTGCAGGGTGCGCAGCGTGTGTCGGCAACAAGCCGTGGGGCCTTTGATGTGACCGTGGGGGCTTTCAAGTCCTGGAACTTTGGCCCTGGCGACAAGGTGGTGCCAGGGGCCAGCGAGATCGCGCGGCAACTGCCCCTGGTGGATGCGCGCAGCCTGGTGCTGGACGTGGCCGCTGGCACGGCCTTCCTGGCCCGCCAGGGCATGGCGCTGGACCTGGGGGGCATCGCCAAGCTACCGATCCTGGAAGCCGGCATGAACATGCTGCGCTCCGAAGGGGTTGAGAACGCCATGATCAACGGTGGTGGCGACGTGCTGACCCACGGGCTGTGGCAAGGCAGGCCCTGGCGTGTGGGGCTGCGCGACCCGCGTTCCCCCGAGCGCCTGCTGGGTGTTGTGGCCGTGGCGGGCGCCGGTGTGGTGGCCTCGTCGGGCGACTATGAACGCTTCTTCTTCCACCAAGGCCAGCGCCAGCACCATGTGCTCAATCCGCGAACAGGGCGCCCGGCATCGGGCGTGCATGGCGTGAGCCTGGTGGCGCGCGACGTGGCGGCCGTCAACGGACTGGGCGCCGCGCTGATGGTGCAGGGCCCGCAGGCGGGCAGGGCACTGGCGCAGCGCATGCCGGGGCTGGCCGTGCTGATCGCCGGGCAGGACGGTGGTGTCTGGCAGTCCACCGCCATGTCGGCGTTGCTGGAGCCAGTGCCGTCCTGAACCTGCTGCGGTTTATTCAGCCCGGAGCCTGTGCCTGCTCGCAATGCACCTGCAGCAGCTCACGCTCGGCCAGCGTCGCGCCAAAACGCACGGCGCTCAGGCAGCCGCCCCACACGCAGCCCGTGTCCAGTCCGAGCAGATCGCTGCGGTTGAGCCAGCCCAGCGTGGACCAGTGACCGAAGGCCATCAGCGTGCCCGCTGTGCGCCGCCCTGGCACTTCGAACCAGGGCATGAGGCCGGGCGGGGCGGCGCTGGCGCTTTCGGTGCTTTCAAAATCCATCACGCCGTCGGCCGAGCAAAAGCGCAGCCGGGTGAGCGCATTCACGATCACCCGCAGGCGATCCGTGCCGGTCAGATCGTCACTCCAGTGGTCGGGGATGTTGCCGTACATGGCGTGCAGAAAATCGGGCAGGTCAGGGCCGCGCAGTACTGCATGGACTTCGTCCGCGTACGCGAGAGTCTCTGCGGCCGTCCAGGTGGGCAGCACACCGGCATGCACCATCAGCAGCGTTTGCCCCGCATGCGTGTGGGTGCGGGCCAGGGGCTGCTGGCGCACCCAGTCGAGCAGGGCAGCGCGGTCGGGGGCGTCCAGCACCGTGCCCAGCGTGTCGCGCCGCGAGGGCTTGCGTGCACCGTGTGCGGCGGCCAGCAGGTGCAGGTCGTGATTGCCCAGCAGGCATCGGATGGCGTCGCCATGGCGCATGCAGCGGCGCAGCACGGCGGCCGAGTCAGGCCCTCGGTTGACGAGGTCACCCAGCAGGTAGACCGTGTCGCGGCTAGGGGAAAAGCCGATGGTGTCCAGCAGGCGGTCCAGCGCGGCGTCGCAGCCCTGGATGTCGCCGATACAGTAAAGCGCCATGGTGATCTTTATGAGTGAAGCACGGATTTTCTGCTGATCGCGTCGCCGACCTTGCTCAGCATGTGCCGGAGTTGGGCGTTGAGGCCGGGGACGCGCGGTGTCCGCATGGACGGGCGGCGAAATTTCTGCCCGAAACCCTCGGTGGAGTGGAGTTGCTGGAGCAGTTGCGGGCCCGTTCTGGGCGCATGGTGTTTGTGGGCGACGAATATGGTGTGGCGCAATGCACCATGACCCGCGCCATTTACTGAAAGCCATTCCCGTTGAATTGCAGCCCAGGGGGGGCCTCGATGCCTGGGCCCCGCAGCGCGATGACGGAGGCTGGCTGTTGGATGGCTGGGGATGTCCTGCATAACCCCCGCGAGGCGCTGGTAGTGCGGATCGGGATGGGACGCAAGGCGGGCGATCTCAAATCTGAAGTGCAACACCGCTGGTTTATATTCAATGAATGGTAGCGGAGCTCTTCTCGGCGATAGTCGTCATGAATTGCTGGAAAGCCTGATAGGGAGAATCCCAGCCGAGCGTCTGACGAGGACGGTTGTTCATTAGATCGGCCATGGAGTCCAGCGCATCCTGGTCATGAACGCTCAGGTCTGTGCCCTTGGGCATGAACTGGCGCAGCAGCCCATTCGTATTCTCACAACTGCCTTTTTGCCAAGGGCTGTGCGGATCACAAAAGTACACCCGCATGCCAAGGGCTTGTGCGAGTTCCTTGTGCCGGGCCATCTCCTTGCCCTGGTCGTAGGTGAGTGTCTGGCGCATCGGCTGTGCAATCTGGCGCAGCTTGTTGGTGAACGCGGCCAGCGCACTCTCTGCGGATGCGTCAGGCATCTTGCACAGCAGCACCAGGCGCGTTGAGCGCTCTACCAGCACACCCACCGCCGACTTGTTGCCAGCGCCCTTGATCAAATCTCCCTCCCAATGCCCCGGCATCACGCGATCATTGACCTCGGGTGGGCGAACATGGATAGAGACCATGTCTGGAATCTGACCACGCCGATCAGAGCCTGCTGAACGCGGGCGGCGTGTACTCTTGCCCTGGCGCAGCAGTGCGATGAGCTGGCGGCGCAACTCACCGCGTGGGTATGCATAGATAGCGGTGTAGATGCTCTCGTGCGAGGCATGCATGCTCGGCTCCTGGGGATACATGCGCTGGAGTGTGCGTGCAATCTGCTGGGGCGACCACAGCCAGCACAGCATGGTGGTGACAAGAGTCCACAAAGCCCCGCCGCTGTGCAGCTTGGGGTGTGGCCTGGCCTGAATGCGCCGCTGCTGGCACCTGCGCTGCGCAGACTCACTGGCATAACTGCCATTGCAGGCGTTGCGCTGCAACTCACGGCTGATGGTGCTGGGGCTGCGGCCTTGAAGGCGGGCTATGGCCCTGATGCTCCAGCCCTGCTGGCGCAGCGATGCCAACGTCACCCTCTCTTCTGGCTGCAAGTGTTCGTATCTCGTTCCCATTTGCGTACATTACCCTCGGTGAGGGTGTTGCACTTCAGATTTGAGATCGCCCCCAGCTATTGGCAAGAAAAGCAACGCAGCGAACCGCCCGAGGCCGCGCTATCACAGACCGCAGGGAGTTATGCAGGTCATCCCTGGATACCGGTGTCGGAACTCAAGGTGCGCCTGGATATTCGCAATTTACCGGGTGAGGGCCGTGGTTGCTATAACACGCGGGCGGCCCGTTTGAGGGAAGAAACGGGGCATTTGATGGAAGTGGGCGACCGCATTCGGTGCATGGGCTGGGTATTTGAGGTGCTGGCGCTGGAATGCAAGCGTATCGACAACGTATTGCCCCAGTCAGAAGACGGAACCGCGGTCGCCTCCAGCATGCATCAATACCCCGGTTGTTCAGCCAGACGCAAACCATACATCAATGGGTGTTGGGGGTTAATGCCAAGAATTTTTAATGAAATTCTGAAAGTGGTTGCACAAAAAAGGCACATTATTCTTATAATTCGCGGGTCTTCACCCTTATCCAAAATCCAGACACCATGACCAGCTACAAAGAACTGTTGAAGCAGCGCGAAGCCCTTGAACAACAAATCAGTGAAGCCCGGCGCCGGGAACTGTCGGACGCTGTGTCGCAGGTCCGTTCACTGGTGGCCGAATATGGTCTGACTGCCCAGGACGTGTTCCCCACAGGCAAGGCGTCTGGCAAGACAGGTCGCAGTTCTACGGCCGGCACCAAGGTGGCGCCCAAGTACCGCAACCCCGCCACCGGCGAAACCTGGACAGGCCGTGGCAAGGCTCCCAAGTGGATTCAAAACGAAAACCGCGAAAAGTTTGTGATTTAAGGGTCTTTGCCCTGTATTAAAAGAGCCCGCTGATGCGGGCTTTTTAATGGGCTACTCTTGGCCAGGACAAAAGGTGCTCAGGCGGGTGGCGCCTCGACAACTGTACGCACTGTGCGACGAACAGGAAATGCATGTGCGGTAACTTCGCGCGCAGTGTCTGCGATTTATCGGCAGCGCAATGTACTTTGTGGAGCCATTTGGTGAATCGGATGGTCATCGTTTTAATTTTGCACTGCGCGCATTGATTGCACCCTCACAGTGCACAGGCATTACGTTCAGCCTTCTGCAACCCCAGGGTTTTCCTGCGCAATCTTGCGCAATACCTGTGCCGTGAAATCGTCCGCCGGAAAGAAGGATTCCACAGCCAGCTCCTGCAAGGTCACATCCACCGGCGTTCCGAATATCGTGGTGGTGCTGATGAGGGAGAGCATTCCATGCACGCTTTCAAAGCAGAACGGCATTACCACGCCCAGCATTTCACCTGCCAGTACCAGGGCATCGGATTCCGGCGGGGCGGGATATTGCAGCAGTTCTGCCTGCAGTGCGATCAGTGCCGGGTCGGCCGTGGCCTGTATCTGCTGGCGCAGGCGTTCAAACAGGTGCGCCCGCCACTGCGCCAGATTGGCGATGCGCGGCGCCAGCCCCTGGGGGTGCAGGCTCAGCCGGAACACGTTGACAGGTGGCGCCAGCAGTTCGGGACTGACGTGGGCAGACAGCAGGGCCAGCGCGGCGCGGTTGGTGGCCACCACGTTCCAGCAGCGGTCGAGGGCAATGGCGGGGCTGGGTTCGTGGCCCTTGAGCACCAGTTCCACCGCCTGGCGCGCCGCGGCCAGCGCAGGGTCGTCCAGCGCGCGTTCGCGGTACATGGGGGCGTAGCCGGCGGCCACCAGCAGGGCGTTGCGCTCACGCAGTGGAATGGCCAGGCGCTCGCACAGGCGCAGCACCATGTCGCGGCTGGGGTTGGTGCGGCCGGTTTCCATGAAGCTCACATGGCGCGTGGAGATGTCCGCCTCGTCGGCCAGCTCCAGCTGGCTCAGGTGCCGCTGCTGGCGCCAGGTGCGCAGGTGGTCGCCAAACGAGGTGGGCCCCGCCGGTGCCACGCGGTGCGGCAAAGGATGGCGCGGAGAGCGGTGAGAGGACGGTGCGGTGGAGGTCATGGCCGCCATCCTAGGCGCTAACCGCACACGGGCCATTACCTGGCAGGTCATCGACGCGGTGCGCCAGGGCGGGAACGATGGAGCCTTCTTTCTTCCTCAACCAAGGAGCTTTCCATGTTCAAGCTGATGTCCTCCCCCCGATTCCTGCGTGCCGTGGTCTGGTTCGATGCCTCCACGGGGGTTCTGCTCGGCGCCCTGCACCTGCTGCTGACAGCGCCCCTGGCTGAGTGGCTGGGCCTGCCGCCCGGGCTGCTGCAGGTGACGGGCGCCATGCTGCTGGGCTATGCCGCCCTGGCGATAGCGATTGCCCGGTCTGAGCCCATGCCGCGTGGCTGGCTGTGGGTGCTGATCGTGGGCAACTTGGCCTGGGCGTTGGCCAGCCTGTTGCTGCTGCTGGGCTCCACGCTCACGCCCACCTTGCTGGGCCAGGCCTATTTGCTGGTGCATGTGGTCTCGGTGGCCATGCTGGCCGAGCTGCAGTGGTTTGGCGTGCGCCGCCTGCCAACCTGGGCTGCGGCGTGATGGAGATTGGTTGTTTGCTCCTGAAAATATAGCTGCTTGCGCTTGTCCATCAGGCGCCAGGGGCATTTTTTTTGCCGATATCGGGCACGGGTGGCGTGGATCGGGCGACCCGACCACGCCGCACAGGGTTGGGGGCCTCGTTTGCATAGCCCCACGATTGCACCGCCATGCAAGACTGCCAGAATAGGCTTTGTTGCCTTTCACAGGAGTTTGCCATGGCCGTATCACGCAAGTTGTCGCCCAAGCCCGCCCGCCACGCGTTTGCCAACACCCTCAAGAGTTTCAAGACAGTGTCTGGCAAAGAAGGCCAGTTCTACTCGCTGCCCGCGCTGGCCAAGCAGTTCCCCCAGATCCAGCGCTTGCCCGTGTCGATCCGCATCGTGCTCGAATCGGTGCTGCGCAATTGCGATGGCCGCAAGGTGACCGCCGAGCATGTGCAACAGCTTGCGCACTGGGCGCCCAATGCCGCGCGTACGGACGAGATTCCATTTGTCGTCTCCCGCGTGGTGCTGCAGGACTTCACCGGCGTGCCGCTCTTGGCCGACTTGGCCGCCATGCGCAGCGTGGCCGTGAAACTGGGCAAGAACCCCAAGAAGATCGAGCCGCTGGTGCCCGTGGACCTGGTGGTGGACCACTCCATCATGGTCGACCACTACGGCAAGAAGAATTCGCTCGACCTGAACATGAAGCTCGAATTCCAGCGCAACCGCGAGCGCTACGAGTTCATGAAGTGGGGCATGCAGGCCTTCGACACGTTTGGCGTGGTGCCGCCGGGCTTTGGCATCGTGCACCAGGTCAACCTCGAATACCTAGCGCGTGGCGTGCACAAGCGCAAGGACAACGTCTACTACCCCGACACCCTCGTGGGCACCGACAGCCACACCACCATGATCAACGGCATTGGCGTGGTGGGCTGGGGCGTGGGCGGCATCGAGGCCGAGGCCGCCATGCTGGGCCAGCCGGTGTACTTCCTCACGCCCGACGTCGTGGGCTTTGAGATGACGGGCCAGCTGCGCGAGGGCGTGACCGCCACCGACCTGGTGCTCACGGTGACCGAACTGCTGCGCCAGCACAAGGTGGTGGGCAAGTTCGTGGAGTTTTTTGGTGAAGGCACGCGCACCCTGGCGTTGCCCGACCGGGCCACCATCGGCAACATGGCGCCCGAATACGGCGCGACCATGGGGTTCTTCCCGGTGGACGAAAAGACCATCGACTACTTCAAGGGCACGGGCCGCACCAAGGCCGAGATCGAAGCGTTTGAGGCCTACTTCAAGGCCCAGGGCCTGTTCGGCGTGCCGCTGGCGGGCGAGGTGGACTATTCGCAGGTGGTGAAGCTCGACCTTGGCAGCGTCACCCCCAGCCTGGCTGGCCCCAAGCGCCCGCAAGACCGCATCGAACTGGGCAAGGTCTGCAGCCAGTTTGCCGACCTGTTCAGCAAGCCCAATGCACAAAATGGTTTCAACCGCCCGGCCGAGCTGCTGCACACGCGCCACCATGTCCGGGCCAGTGATGCTCCTGTCGATGTGGGCGCTCCGGCAGAGGTGCCAGCGCCATCGGGTGCACCGCGATTCATCGTGGAGATGGAGCAGAACAAGCCCACGCTGGCGGCCGCGCATGCCGAAGTCCCCGCCCAGCAAGCCAGCCGCACGGGTGACGTGACCGTGGGCAATGGCGACGTGCTGATTGCCGCCATCACCAGCTGTACCAACACCAGCAACCCCAGCGTGCTGCTGGCCGCAGGCCTCTTGGCCAAGAAGGCAGTGGAGGCGGGGCTCAAGGTCAAGCCGCACATCAAGACCTCGCTCGCCCCTGGCTCGCGCATCGTCACCGAATACCTCACGCAGACCGGCTTGCTCCCTTACCTGGAAAAGCTGGGCTTTGCGCTGGCGGGTTACGGCTGCACCACCTGTATCGGCAATGCGGGCGATCTCACGCCCGAGCTGAACGAGGCCATCACCAGCAACGACCTGGTGTGTGCCGCGGTGCTGTCGGGCAACCGCAACTTCGAGGCGCGCATCCATCCCAACCTCAAGGCCAACTTCCTGGCCAGTCCGCCGTTGGTGGTGGCCTATGCCATCGCCGGCACGGTGCTCAAGGACCTGATGACCGAGCCGGTGGGCAAGGGCAAGGGTGGCAAGGACATCTACCTGGGCGACATCTGGCCCAGCAGCGAAGAGGTGCACGCCCTGCTCAAGTTCGCTATGAACGGCAAGGCCTTCCGCGAGAACTACGCCAAGGTGGCCACCGACCCTGGCAAGCTGTGGGAAAAGATCAAGGGCGTGAGCGGCACCGCCTACACCTGGCCCGCCAGCACCTACATTGCAGAGCCTCCGTTTTTTGCACAGTTTGCTCTTGAAAAAGGAGCTGCTAACGCAGATCCATCAAGCGCTGGAGGCCAAAATGATGCCAAACTTCCATCGGTGATCGGTGCCCGCATCATGGCGCTGTTTGGCGACTCCATCACCACTGACCACATCTCGCCCGCAGGCTCCATCAAGGAAAGCTCACCCGCCGGCCAGTGGCTGCGGCAGCATGGCGTCCAAAAGGCCGACTTCAACAGCTACGGCGCGCGCCGGGGCAACCACGACGTGATGGTGCGCGGCACCTTTGCCAACGTGCGCATCAAGAACCTCATGATCCCGCCCACTGCCGACGGCTCGCGCGAAGAGGGTGGGGTGACGGTGTTCCAGAACGAAGGCGCGCTGCAGGGCGAGAAGATGTTCATCTTCGATGCCGCCATGCAGTACATGGCGCAAAAGACGCCCACGGTGATCTTTGCGGGCGAGGAATACGGCACCGGCTCCAGCCGCGACTGGGCCGCCAAGGGCACGCAGCTGCTCGGCATCAAGGCCGTGGTGGCGCGCAGCTTTGAGCGCATCCACCGCTCCAACCTGGTGGGCATGGGGGTGCTGCCGCTGCAGTTCAAGGCGGGCGAATCGTGGGAGACGCTGGGCCTTACGGGCAATGAGCTGATCGATGTGGTGCCCGACCCGGCGCTCACGCCACAAAGCGACGCGCAACTGGTCATCCGCCGCGCGGACGGCTCGCGCCAGGAAGTCACCGTCACGCTGCGCATCGACACACCCATCGAGGTGGACTACTACCAGGCCGGCGGCATCCTGCCGTTTGTGCTGCGCCAGTTGTTGCAGGGGTGACACTGCCCTGTCGGCGGTGCAGGGCACCGGCATCGTCGGCAACGGGGCTTCGGCCCCGTTTTGCATGGAGCCCGATGGTGGGGGGAAACACGCACCCCCGCGCCTTACTCGTCGATACACTTGTGACGCTATGTAGAACCCGGTAGAAACACTCCAGACCATGCCGCTGTCGTCCTCTCCCACCCGCACTCCGCCTGCGCGTTCACCGTGGGCGGATGCGCCCGCCCTGACGGTGGTGCTGGTGGTCGCAGCATTGACGCTGGTGATCGTGCCAGTGGCCCAGATGCTGGGGCCGGGGGCGGGTTCCCAGCACGGCCTGGAGCCATTTATGGAACTGGTGGCGGTTCTGTTGGGGTTGCTGGTGGTATCGGTATCCCTGCACACACTGGACCCGTCCGAGCAGGCCCGGGCCAATGTGCTGGTGGCAGGCTTTGGTGTCGCGGCGGTGTGCAATTTTCTGCACGGCGTGCTGGCACATTCCACGCCCGTGCACATGCCATCGGGCACGGCCCACATCTCACTGTGGCTGAGCAGCTGGGCGCGGGTGGTCGAAGTCGTAACCCTGCTGCTCACAGCCGCGCGGCTGGCAATGCCCGGCCCGGCCAAGGTCTGGCTGGCCGCCTCGGGCGTGGTGGCGCTGCTGCTGGTGGGCTCGGCCATGGGGCCCCTGCCAGGCTGGTTTGCCGCTGCGGCGGGCGGGTCATTGCGGCAATACCTGGCCTTTGTGCTCGTGGTGGCGCTGGGCGTAGCCGCAGTGTGGCTCCACCGCAATCCGGGCCGGCGCGAACGGGTGTTTGCCTGGGCCGCCGTGGCCTTTCTGGGGGGTGAGCTGGTGGTGGGCCTGATGGGTGGGCATTCGCCCATCGGGGGGCCGTTGGCGCACGGTCTGCGGGTTTTGGCGTATGCGTTGTTGTACCAGGCCGTTTTTGATGCGGGCATACGGGCGCCGTTCGCCCGTGTGCAGGAGGCCGAGCGGCGCCTGCGCGAGAGTGAAGGGCGTCTGTCGCTGCTTGGGCGCAACCTGCCCCACAGCGTGTTGTTCCAGGTGGTGCGCGAGCTGGATGGCAGCTCACACTTTGTGCACATGGGCGATGCGATCGAGCGGCTCAATGGGGTGACGGTGCAAGAGGTCATGGCCGATTTCCGGGTGTTGTATCGCCAGGTGTTGCCCGAAGACATCGACCGCCTGCGACAGGCCGAGCGGCAGTCTTTTCTGACCATGACCAGCATGGAGGCCGTTTTTCGCGTGCGCCGCACCGATGGCCAGATACGCTGGATGCACCTGAGTTCATCGCCCCGTCTGCTCGACGACGGGCGTGTGCTGTGGGATGGTGTACAGACCGACATCACGGCCCACCGTCTGGCCGAGGAGGCTGCGCATGCCCACGAAGCCCTGATGGCCAACATGCTGCGCCAGGTGCCCGGCGGTGTGGCGCGCTTGGACCGGGATCTGCGCGTCTTGTATGTCAATGCGCAGCAGGCCAGCTGGCTCTACCGCAAGCCCGAGGAGCTGCAAGACCGCCTGCTGCAGGAGGTGATCCCGGCCGATGTTTTCGCCCGCATGCAACCCCATTTCGCCAAGGCCTTTGCGGGCGAGACGGCCGTGTTCGAGAACCGTATGGACGGGCCTGACGGCCTGCAGGTTCGCCACACCACCATCGCGCCCGAGAGCGTTACCGAGCAAGGCGTGCCTGCCGTTGTGCTGTTTGCCTACGATCTGACCGGGCTCAAGCGTGTGGAGGCCGAGCTGGCCGACCAGAAGGCCCATCTGGCCCGCGTGGTCAACGCCATGCCCGACATGGTGTTCTTGAAGGATGCCAGCGGCGTGTACCTGTCCGTCAATCCGGTGTTCGAGCGATTTGCGGGCAGGTCGGAGCGGCAGATCGTGGGCTGCAACGATTTTGACCTGGTGGCCCCGGCCGAGGCTGAGCGCTTTCGCAAATACGACCAACGCGCCATGCAGGCTTGGCAGCCGCTGGTTTACGAAGAAACACTGACCTTTGCCGAAGATGGCTACCGAGGCCAGTTCGAGACCATCAAGACCCCCATCCGTGACCTGACCGGCCGGGTGACGGGGGTGCTGGGGGTGTGCCGCGACATCACGGACCGCAAGCGCGCAGAACAAGAAATCGAGCGCCTGGCCTTCTTCGACGCCCTCACAGGCCTGCCCAACCGCCGCCTGCTGCTG